>CXWL01000078.1_pt1 | contig 21036 bp, 19 predicted proteins | sample 590931 | NCBI WGS metagenome assembly CXWL01 (sample SAMEA3498368, study PRJEB10139) | groundwater metagenome | biome: water well; material: biofilm material | place: Germany | collected 2015-04-27 | reverse complement strand
CTGGTCGTCCCATAAACACCTCCTCGATTTAAGGTGTTGCGACGACCGGTTGAATCCGCCTTGGCATCCTTGGTCGGTATTGAAGATCTCGGGCGGACCATAGCGGCCTACGGCGTCCGGCACCGCGTCCAGACAGAAATCGGTGGTGAGCGTGTTGGAGAGCCGCCAGGCCAACACCCGGCGACTGGCCCAGTCCAGGACGGCAAACAAGTACACGAAGCCCCGCGCCATTGGAATGTACGTGATATCGGCCGCCCACACATGATTGGGACGTGAGATCGACAGGTCGCGCAGGAGATAGGGGTAGACCTGATGGGCCGAATGCCGATGGCTGAGGCGCGGCTTGCGATACACCGCCTCAATTCCCATGCGTCGCATCAGCGTGGCCACATGTCGCCTGCCAATGGCGTGGCCCTCGTGCCGCAAGAGATCGCGCAGCATACGGGCGCCAGCAAACGGATGGGCCAGATGCAGTTCATCGATCCTCCGCACCAGCGCGAGCGCCGTCTCTGAGACCGGCGTCGGTTGGTAGTAGGCGGTCGAGCGGGCCAGTTTCAGCAGCTGGCATTGCCGCCGCACCGGCAGTGGATGGGTGCGATCGATCATGGCGTTGCGCTCCGCAAGCCCGCCTGGGTGAGCGCCCCGGCTAAAAAATCATTCTCCAGGGCCAGTGGGCCAATCTTGGCGTGGAGGGTCTTGAGATCCGGCGTGTCCGCTGTCGGTTTGGTGCCACCAAACACGTCCGCGGCCCGCGCGAGCAGTGGCTGCTTCCATTCGGTGATCTGGGTGGGATGGACCCGAAACTGCTCGGCCAATTCCGCCAGCGTCTTGTCGCCTTTGACCGCCGCCAGCGCCACTTGCGCCTTAACCGTCGCCCCGTGATTCCGTCTCGCCCTCTTCATCGCCTCGCTCCTTTCGTCGGCCACCCCTCCGTGGGGTGGGTGAAGCCAGGCTACCACTTATCACACTGTCCGAATTTCCGGAGCCACCTCTGTCCTTCAACCATGGTGCCCGTCTCTCATAGTAGGTCTACAGGCTTGTGGCGCTTTCCATGTCACTCTTCCAGAACAGAAAATTCCCAACATCCACATACTCTAGCCCAGATGTAACCGACCGCCCTAATTGACACATGTGAATCATTACACATCATAAGATGTTGTAATCAATAAATATATACGTCATCACATTGTCTTGACATAATATGATTATCGAGCTATCTTTAGCAGTAACAAGAGGTGACCTATGGCAGCCCGTGCACTTCGTACTGAAAAACTAGATCTTCGGGTAAGCTCCTTAACCAAGAAAACGCTGGAAGCTGCCGCCTCTGTCTCTAATCGTACAGTGAGCGCGTTTGTCCTTGAAAGTGCACTGGCCCGTGCGGATGAAGCATTGGCAGATCGCCGAATGTTCCATTTGAGCAAGGCTAAATGGACTGAGTTCTTGACTGCACTTGATGCTCCGACTCGCCCCCTCCCTCGGATGCAACGTCTATTAACAGAGCCAGGTTTCTTTGATGTGACACCTGCACCTAGCTCTAAAGCAGAACGTTGACTAGGCGTATCGAGAAACTTCAGCAGCAGCATGCTGTTGAAGCATTCGACTGCGGACGAGAAGATCTAAATCGCTTTCTCCAGAAGCACGCGCTACAAAATCAGCACAGCGGGGGATCGCAGACCTACGTAGGGTTGGCCGATGGAACTGTTATCGGCTACTATGCTCTAGCCGTGGGATCGGTGGAGCAAGAACAGGCCCCTGAGCGAGTGAAGAAGGGGCTGGCAAAGCATTCCATTCCCATCATGCTGCTTGCCAGGTTAGCTGTAGATCTCCGCTGGCAGAAACAAGGAATCGGTGCTGCACTATTGAAGGACGCTACTCTGCGTACTCTTCAGGCTGCAGATATTGCAGGAATTCGTGCTCTCGTGGTCCATGCCAAAGATGAGGTTGCTAAAAGGTTCTACGAGCGCTTCGATTTGATCCCTTCACCAAGCGATCCCTTGCATCTCTTCATTCTCCTCAAAGATCTTCTAAAGATCGTCTCATAAGACCCATCCTCAGCAAGACCGTCGCAGCCACAAGCGCAATATCACTCGTACGGAAGTGGTGTTATTACAGTGTTAAGAAATCAGACAAAAAGGCAGGATTAGCAACAAAGAGAGACAAGTGGAACCGAACTACAATATTCGCAAATCTCCAGGAATGACAAGGGGATTGCCCATGTCGTCAATGACTTGAGCAATCCCCCTCACTGTGATCCCAAAGCAGGCGCGCTACCGAGCTGCGCTACGCCCCGACACTGGAATAACAATCACGACGACTGAGACCTACTTGCTGAGCCACCGGCCCTGCAGATTTTCAGACCCACAGAATAGGCCGATCAAAGACTTCCCAGAAGTCTTTGGATCGGCCTATCTTTATACAGGAACACCCGGCGAGAGTCTAGGCGGCGCAATGTTGCCGTAGATAGCACATCATCTGTCCGGATTAAGGTGCGCCCTCAAAGAGGGCCACCATGACACGGGCGACCGTACGACAGGAGGTGCGACAGATGCGGTTTGAGGAACTCTACGCGCGGCAACAACGGCGGGAATTGACGATGGGGGACGCGGCCGAGATGCTGGGGGTGACGGAGCGGACGTTTCGCCGCTGGCGGGGGCGCTATGATGCCGAGGGCGCCGAGGGGTTGCAGGACCGTCGCCTGGGTCGCGCCTCGGCCCGCGCGGTGCCGGTCGATGAGGTGCTGCGCATGGTCACCTTGTATGAGACGCGGTACACGGGCTGGACCGTCAAGCATTTCCACGAACACTGGCGCACCGAGCATGGCGGGACGCGGTCCTATAGCTGGACGAAGAAAACCCTGCAGGCGGCGGGGCATGTGGCCCGCGCGCCTCGACGCGGGGCGCATAGCAAAAAGCATCCCCGTAAACCCTTGCCGGGCATGATGCTGCACCAAGACGGCTCCACCCATGAATGGGTGCCCGGCTGTCAGTGGGATTTGATCGTGACGCTCGATGATGCTACCAGCGAGATCTACTCCGCCTTCTTCGTCGAGGAAGAAGGGACCCTGAGCAGCTTGCGCGGCCTGCGGGAGGGCATCGAGACGCATGGGCTCTTCAGTTCCCTGTACACGGACCGAGGCTCTCACTATTGGTATACAGAGGAGGCGGGCGGCAACGTCGACAAGACGCGGCTGACGCAGGGGCATCGTGCGTTGCAGCCTCAGGATCACGCTCATTCCGGCGGCGGTTTCAAGTTCCAAGTGCAACGGGTGAATGAGGGTGCAATTGCGCATAGACTTCCAGGGGCGTGGCGAAGTCGAGACATTTCCTCGGGCGCGTATTCAACCGATGCGCGATGGCATTCAGCTCACGCTGGGTATAGCCCGACAAGTCCGTCCCCTTGGGCAGGTACTGACGCAACAACCCATTCGTATTCTCGTTGGTGCCCCGTTGCCAGGGGCTATATGGATCGGCAAAGAAGATCCGGATCGCCAGCCGCTCCGCCAGGCGTTCGTGCTCGGCCATCTCTTTCCCCTGATCGTACGTCAAGGTTTGGCGCAGCAGCGCAGGCACATGCCGGAGTTTCTTGGTGAAGTTCTCGCGGGCGCTCCGCACATCTGTTCCGGTCATCCAGGCCAGGATAACCAGGCGGGTGGTCCGCTCCACCAGGGTCCTGACGTCCGACCCATTGCAGGCCCCCTTGATCAGATCGCCTTCCCAATGGCCGAACACGGTACGAATGGCCACCTCAGCGGGGCGCTCGGCAATCGGCGTCATGTTGGGGATCTGGCCGCGTCGGTCGATGCCTCGCGCGCCTGACACAGTGCGGCCAGCAGTGCGCTTCGCAGGCTGCCGCGGGGGCAGCACATACAAGCCCGCATAGATAGTCTCGGTCGACAGCTGTTTGCCCATGTCGCCAGGATACTCGCGTCGGAGGCGTCCGGCAATCTGTTCGGGCGAGCAGCCCTGAGCCAGATGTGTCTGGACATACGGCCACAGCCAGGGATTCAGGAGTGTGCGCGGCCGCCGTGGCTGATGGGCCCGAGCCGACGCCAGGGTGTGCGCCGTGCAAGCCCGATACGGACCGCGCACCGTGTTGCGGGCCCACTCGCGACTCATGGTGCTGGGAGCCCGCCCAACACCGACGCCATCGTTCGCAGCGAGTAGCCGTGGGCCAGTCCCAAGCTCAAGGTCTCACGTGCCTCGGCACTCATATGTCGATAGGATCTCGTTTGCATGACAACACCGTAGCCCATCAGGGCGTAAAGTGTTGCACTTGGAGTTAGAACTCAAGGTGTTATTCGTTTCCACTCCGTTGCCAGCTTTTGTGCCTCGGCAATCTGAGCAGGAGTCATTCGACGGGCAAGATCATCACGAGACTCAGCTCCCATTTTTTCTCCATACGCTCCACCCAAGTTGTACCACTTATGAGCCTGAACAAAATCCTGCGCCACGCCGTTCCCACGCTCATACATGAGGCCAATCTTTGTTAGCGCTAACGCACTTCCTTGTTTGGCGGCCAAAAGAAACCAGAGCAACGCCTGCTGATAATCCTCCGAAACTCCACGTCCGTTTAAATATAGAGTCCCTAGGTTAACCTGGGCATCCACGTTCCACTGGAGAGCCGCTTTCTCATACCACTGACGGGCCTGGACATAGTCCTGTGGGCCGCCTTTCCCACTATGATGCAGCTGGGCAAGGTTGTACTGTGCTTCCGCTTGCCCCTGCACTGCTGCCTTCTCAAATAACTGCCGCGCCGCCGCGTAGTCCTGAGCGACACCCTGCCCGTTGACATACAGCCAACCGAGATTGACCTGCGCTTGCGCATGTCCCTCCTCTGCCAATAATCGCCACTCGCGCGCGGCTGTTGCGTAATCTCCCCGAATGTAGGCATCCAAGCCAGACCAATAATCGGCCCAAGCAGGAGTAACGAGACCCACGATCGACAGCACAAGGGACATGGTGCGAACAGCTCGCAAAGGGAACTCCTTTCTCCGGTACCCCAGCGACTGCGCCACGGAATCGATGACAACAATGTGGTCGCATGCTGCGCCGAAAACACCGAGTTGTACTACCTAGGCCACTACGATAGACTGACTAGTGCATGAAGCAGAGAGAGACCTCCCTCGCTTCTCACGCACAAAGAACGTGCCCGTGGATGGTTTGCTATGAGATACCCGTTTCGCATCGCTTTCCGATTCCTGCTTGGCTCCACTTTGTACATGCTACCACTGTTTGGGTGTGGTGCGATCCTCCACGGAGGAAAGCAAAACGTCACCTTCGACTCAAAGCCGCCTGGAGCGATCGTTAAACTCAATAATGCGGTTCAGTTTCTAACACCTCACACGATTGCATTATCACGATCCTCAAATCATCATGCCACCATTACAAGGGATGGCTATGAGCCGCAGCAGATCGTGATCAGGCACGAGTTCCTCATGGGAACATCCATCATCGGCAACATTCTCCCGCTCTTTCCTATCGGACTCACCGTCGATATCGTGACGGGGGCAGCCTGGGGGTTTGAGCAGGAGTACATCGCCGTCGACCTCACGAAAGTACACTGACAACCATGACCACCACCGCGACAACCCACTCGCCTCTATTCAGGACTTGGCTGCTTGGGCTGGCAAGTCTCCTTCTCACGACGTCAGGCTGTACAGGGCCGGCAGTGAACTCTTCACTGAACGAGCAGACCGTCGAAAGCAGTCTCGGCCAAAACGGCTTGAGGTTTGAGACATCCTCTTCTCGCGCGATTCCGTTCACCCTGGCTCCCGGGTCAAAATTGGGACTCCTCCATGACGACCGCGATGAAGTGGAACGGCATGTGCGCGTGATACTCGAACAGGCCATTTTTGCGCTGAAAGCGTCGACTCCAAATCTCATTGTGGTGGAACGACGGAGCGTCGACGATCTCCAAAAAGAGTTTAAGTTCCAAGCTGGAGGATTCGTCAAAGATCAAGAGCTGGCAAAAATCGGACATTTCCTGGGATTGGACTACGTGGTGGTCTTCGACCCGATCTATCAAGACCTGAACCAACTGTATGGGCTCAACAATCAAATCGACACCTGGGACGTGATGCTCCCATTGAAAATCATTGCCGTGAATACGGCAGAGGTGAAACTCCACTGCCTCGCGACCGTCAAAACCAAAGTCGGAAGACTCATGAAGGCATCGGAAGTGCGACTCCTTAATCAGGAAGCCCTCGGTATCGCAGCCACACTCGTCAGCCAATGCCTTTCATCCTCGCTCAATAGCACATCCCCTCACCTTTAGCCCCGCCGGCTGCCCCATATATTGAACCGCTGCAGATGCGACCTACCTGCGCGAAGCCGCTTCGGCGAATTCAGGGAACGACGCTGGCAGAGTTTCTCCGCATCCTGCAGGTAAGACTAGAGGCGGTGGAGAAGCACCACAACCAGACGATGAGTAGCTGCGTTGACTGTCAGGGAGAAAGAAAGAGGCGCGGTGAGAAAGGAGAGAAGAATCGCTCTCCCCCCTCACCGGCAAGGAACACAATAACTATTGACCGTAGTAATGCCCGTAATACTGGTGATAGTGCAGGCAGTTTCGATACTGCAGATAGGAACCCATTAAGTTATTGCACGTCCAGCCTGGCTGCCAATTCGTAGGCGGCAGCTGCTGAGGTGGCAGCATGCCTTTCTGAAGCGCCTGTTCAAGATAGGCATTGATCGACGCCTTATCTCCAGGGTTGAACGGCCGCTCAAGCACATTCTGATTCATCTGCTTCTGCATGGCCTCCATGTCTTCTTTCTCTCCAGCCTGCAGAAGGCTTGTCACGGCCAAGGTCAGCGCGAACACGCCAATATAGACGAACATCTTGCAGTGTCCCATATTCCCCTCCGTACCATATATTCATCGTGAGTAAAATCGAACTAGAACAAGCCTGACAGCGCACGGGTCAGCCCCTGGGTCAACGCCGGCGCGGCCTCTTCATATTCCAAGTTCACCTTATTTGCCGTGCTCACGACACGGGTCCGATACTTCTTGTGCTTCGTGACTTCTGACGTCGTCTGCTGTTGCGTCCCCCCCATGCCTTGCGACTGGTTCTGCTGGCTATCCTGCCGAACGATCACGCCATCGGCGGCCTTCTCGACCACTTGGACATCGGTCACCACCATAAAAACCACATCCTTCACAAACGATCCCGTCGCAAATTCAGTAAGACCACCAACGGCAGCGCCAGCAAGGCCCCCGATCGCGGCCGCTCGATAGCCACCCGCGGTTCCAAGCCCCCCTCCGGCTGCCAGGCCAATGCCTCCACCAGCCACCGCACCGAGTCCGATCGCTCCACCATATCCACTATTCAAGGCCGCTGCTGCTGCGGTCACATCTGTTTTTGCAACCTGGAGCACGTTCACTTGGAGACGATAATGTGCTTCATCAGGATTCAGGCTCACCCGATAGCCACGCTTCGTGATGGCTTCTTTGACCGGTCCTTCGAGGTCAAAGTTATCTTTATCCGAAGTATTACGCACTTCGACATAGATCACCTTCTTGGCAGGGCCTACGGGATCAAGAAAGATCGTCTCGCTCATCTTCGTCTGCACATCGAGATTCCGTTTGCTGATCATCACTGACGACGCAGCACATCCGGACAGAAACATGAATCCCATTCCCAGTAGGGCAACTTGCATGATGGGAAATGATTGCAGATACCTCGTCCTGTTCATCGCATGCTCCTTTGTGAAAAGTGATCGCACGACCTTGAAAATTCACTCAAGCTGAAAAAATGAGTTTACGGCACATCACGGCTTCAACCGATAGCGCAGTCGGCCACGGACTACATCGCCCCAAAGATGCCCCAACGAACTCCTTACGCAGGCGCGTAGCCTGCACATGGCTAGCAAGGGTCCCGCATTGTAGTGATACCGCACAAATCCAGCAATGGGAAAAACCTCACCCCCACCGAAAGAAGGGGGCCTAGGAACAATACGCTTCGCACCTACCCCTGCACAGAGGGGCCGAACTCCCACACCGGGACCAGACAATTCCTTGACGAGACGAACGGCAGATCTACAGACAGAAGCAACGCCTCCCCTGGCTCTGACACTAATTCCGTACAACTCCAGTTCCGCCAAGAATCCTTCGTGACCTCACCGGCACGCGAGGCGGCGGATGAATCCGCACGCCTCGCGCCGGAGAAATTGACCGCCGCTTCTTAGAACGGCTTGAAGGTCAGCGTGCCATTTAGCGTGATCTGAGAAGTGGACCCAGTCCCTGCCCCAACCGAAAGCGCCGTGTTGGCTAGCCTCAGGATGCCGCCAGTCCGGTCCAGCGTCGCTCCGCTGCAAACAATGAATTTCCCGTACGCAGGACCACCGCACGACCAGACCGCGAACACGAATCCATCGCTAGACCCCATCGTAAGCTGGACAATCTGATTCGTTGTTCGATCAAATTCCACCTCCACCGTCTCACTATGGGGATCATTGGCATCACGGGATTCCGCCCATTGCACCGTTGCATTCGCCCCTTTTCTGCGGTGCTCCGTCTCGTCCCCATCAGCCACAAACGTGCCGACGACGCTGGCTGGCGCACCGCTGACGGTCAACGTGCCACTTCCGCCGCCGCGACTGCTACCGCGGACGAAGCCGCAGGAGACCATCATGCTCAGGACTAGTACGACCAAGACTGTTCGACTCGCTCTCACCCAAATGTTCAGATTAGACATGATGCCTCCACAAATATGACTACATTCAAATCAGCTCATGGCAGACTCCGCGTTTCAGCGAAACCTCTCATGAGGGAAACCTTCGTACTAGAATGGCGTAAAGGTCAATGTTCCATTCACCGTAATAGGTGGTGCAATTGTCCCCGACACACCCGATAGCACTGTATTTGCCAGCGTGAGAGTACCGCCAGCCTGGTTTATCGTCACACCACTACAAGTGGTGAAACCTGGTATAGCAGGAACAACGCAAGTCCAGCTCGAGGCCACCCCTGGATCAATCGACACAAATACGATCTGATACGTCAGACCAGGTTGATTATAAAGAATTAGGGTAAAAGACTCTGCATGAGAGCCGTTCCCACTTATTGTTTCTCCCCAACTGACTCCACCAATACTTTGCGAGATAATGTCTCCATTGAATGCGCCACCAACGCTGGCCGAGGCATTCGTCACCGTCAACGTGCCGCCGCCGGTCCCAACGCCACCACCGTTGATCGCGAGGGTAAACGCCTGTTCGTCAAACTGTTGAGGATTCCCGCCGTCCTGCACCCTGACCGTAAAGGTCGAGGTCCCCTGCGTCGTCGGCGTACCGCTGAGCAAACCGGTGATCGGATTCAGCGTGACCCCGACTGGTAACGCCCCAGACACGACACTCCATGACAAGGTTGGGGTCCCGCCCGATGCCGCCAATGACATGCTGTAGACCACACCAACCGTGCCAGCCGGCAATGGCGAGAGACTGCTGATGGAAAGCGTCGTCACACCGACGGGAAGGATGGTCAAGCTCAGCTGCTTGATTGCCGTTCCCCCAACCGAATCGGTGACTCTGACCGTGATCGTCACAGTTCCGACCGTCGTGGTGCTCCCGGAGATCACGCCTGCTGGATTCAACGACAGGCCCACTGGCAACAGACTCGAACCAGGATTGAGGCTCCACACATATCCAGGAATGCCTCCGGTGGCGGCCAAGGTCTCGTTGTACGTCAGCCCAACAGATCCCCCCGTCAGTACCTCGGTACTGACCCTCAAGATGGCTGGCGCCAGCACCAAACAGTTCGGCAACGTGCTGTCGATGGTTGAGGAGACGACAGGAACCTCGTTGCTCACAGTCGTGATTTGGTAGGTCTGCAAGTTAAACTCCACCATGCTCAACGTCGCCTCACTGCTCCGACGCATGGCCACACGGAAGGTGCCATCGGCCGCAGTGAATGCTATTGCACGACCGGAATAATTGGTCCCATTGGTTGAAACGATCCGGTTGGCTACTGCTTGATTGTTGCTGTCGCGTAGGCATCCGGAGATGAACACCGTCTCCAATGGTCGATCGGCATTCCAGAAGCTGAAATGCGTCACGGTCCCTTCGTAATAACGATTCCCCCCCGCACCCAGCAGGGTCGCAGTGCCCTCCTGCTGCCAGAGTCCTGTGTTTTCGTCGAAGTAGAAGAGCGGAATCGTGGCAGGTGGGTTGGGCGAAAGCGTCCCGAGCGGGATACGAATCGTTGCGGTCTGTCCAGTGGCGAGGTTATAGCGCGTTCCGCTGTTATCGCGGATATCGACTAACAGCGCACCGAAGCTCTCAATAGGTGTGACCCCTCCAGCTGAGACCCCCGTGAAATCCCCCGGCATCAGATTGGGATCGACAGCGGGATTGATGGGCGTGACCGCCACGTTGACGGTGCCGGATGCGGCGCCGCCATTCTTCGGAACCAACCCGTTGGCCGGCAGCGTAACCTGGGCGGTCGAATTCGGGACCGTCACGGTTCCACCGCTTGCGACCGTGACTGGTGCGCTCACCCCAGTCGGCAGGAGTCGGACCCCGAGGCCGGTCGTCTGGCCCGCCGTTACACGGGCAACCGGAAAGGCTTCGGCAAAATTAACCGCTTCGACATGAATCACCGAACGATCGCCAACAGGAGCAGGCACGGTAAACGTCCCATTTCCTGCCGACGTCGTAGACCCGGCCGAGGTACTCACGGTTGCGCCCGCCACAACGGGCGAACCAGCCGCAGTGGATGTCACTTTGCCAGACACCGTGCCTGTCTGGACTGTCGCTGCTGGTGTACCTCCACCTCCACTGCTACTGCCTCCAGAACCGCAGCCTCCTAGGACAAGAAACAATCCGGTCATCATCGAAAGAAACGACACACCAACACGAGTCCCATGCAACATCATGACAATCACTCCTGAATGAATAAAAAGACACCCTACCCCTAGACCCCTATCTCAACTGTGCGCCACCACAGGCCATACACGATTCAACCCTTGCTCACAGACTATTCACTAAACTATGGATGCATCGATCTCACCTGCTACCGCACTCATCTGAAAAATACGCGGCCACTCGTAAGAATACTGACGCGCAGTGCAAGTGGCAGGCCATCGAAGGAAGAAATACGTATTCACGATTATTCCTAACATCACGCGAGAAATTCGCGGGCAGTAGATTCATTACCTGCAATGACGGCTCACTATGAATCGACTAGAGCCACGTGGCCCTGAGATGAAGTCCGGCCATAGTCGGCTTGACTTCCGGCACAAGATCCTCGGATTCCTGATCCTCTTCTCCTGTTCTCTCCTGACGTCACACAGACTCGAGTCCTTGTGCGCATCAGGCAGAACCGCCCCAGGGTGAGGCAGTCATGATACTCAGAGCCCCTATTCATCGTACGTATAGCTGGTGGAGATAAAAGAGCTGGCCGGTGGTTGCCACTTCTATCGCAACCATGACTTGCGCGGTGCATACCCTGGTCGCACACAACTGCACTTATTGGGATCGCTAGGAATTCAAATATTTCAGTAAGGAACGCGGATTGTAGTGACGCCAAATAGGGATCAGCAATGACAAACTCATACCCCCCCCCCTAAAGAGGGGGGGGCATGAGAAGTATTTCTGAAGCCTCCATTGCGAAGAGGAAACGATAGGCCATGTTGGCATGTCGCAATTACTCGATACGGTGCTTAACTTAGCCGATACGTCTGTGGGCAGTGAACTGAGCAAGCGGACTTGCCGAAGCCTCCATCTCACCCTCATAATCTCGTTCCGCTGGTGTTGGTACTGAGCTAGCAGAGTGCACATGGGAGCCTGAATGGGAGCTGGGATGAATGAAAATACCTAACGAGGTGAATGGCTAGGCAGGCGATAGACAAACGGGATTACCCCTGTCATTGATGACGTGAGCAATCCCCTTACTCTGATCTCAATGCTGGCTTGCTATCGGGCTGAGCTGTACCCCGATTCGAGGACCTCGTCGTTCATCTTTCGCAATAGGTATTTCACTTGCGTGAAGGCTTTGGCGCGATGACTGATGGTGTTTTTTTGATCTGCGGAGATCTGCGCCAAGGTCTTGCCGAGTTCTGAGACGAAGAACACTGGATCGTATCCGAACCCCACCGTACCGCTCGCCTCTTCTGCAATCGTTCCGTCCAAGATGCCTTGTGCCACTCGTACTTCGCCGGATGGAAGGGCGAGGGCTGCCACGGTGAGAAAGCGAGCGGTTCGTCGTTCACGAGGCACACCAGTTAACTCTCGCAGCAACTTCCGGCAATTGTCGTCATAGGTGGCGTCTTCCCCGGCATACCGGGCGGCATAGACACCGGGCCGCCCACCGAGTGCATCCACTTCGAGCCCCGTATCGTCGGCAACCGCCGGCAACCCTGTGAACTCGGCAATGGCACGCGCTTTCTTGATCGCGTTGGCTTCGCAGGTGGCCCCATCTTCGACCACGTCCGGTGCATCGGGAAACTCATCGAGGCTGCGTATCGTGATGCCCAGGTCACGTAAGAGGGCAACGAGCTCTATGACTTTATGCCGGTTGCGAGTGGCGAGCACCAATTCACGGATCATCGCCTCTCCCCTTACTCCAATTCCCCGATCAGATCCTTCTGTAGCGCGGTGAGAGTCTGAATCCCGCTCCATCCCACCGCCATGAACTCATCCATTTCCGATTTGGCAAAGGGGGTCCGTTCTGCGGTGCCTTGCACTTCGACATAGCACCCCTTCCCCGTCATGACGACATTCATATCGACATCGGCCATCGAGTCTTCGGTATAGGCCAGATCGAGCAGGATTTCCCCGCCCACCTTCCCAACGCTGATCGCGGCCAGATAGTCCGTCAATGGACGTTTCTTAATCAGCCCCTTCTTCTTGAGCGAGGAGAAGGCATCGGCCAAGGCAATAAAGGCTCCCGTAATGGAGGCGGTTCTGGTCCCGCCGTCGGCTTGGATCACGTCGCAATCGAGCCAGATCGATCGCTCTCCCATCTGCCCCATATCGGTCACTGCACGGAGGGCTCGCCCGACAAGACGTTGAATTTCCAACGTTCTGCCGCTTTGCTTACCTTTGACCGCTTCACGCGGGGATCGATCGTGGGTCGAACGAGGAAGCATCGAATATTCTGCCGTCACCCATCCCTGCCCTTTCCCCTTCAGAAAGGGAGGCACCTTCTCTTCGATCGAAGCCGTACAAATGACTTTGGTATCGCCCATTTCAATTAATACCGATCCTTCGGCATGCTTAATGAAATTTCGCGTGACCTTTACCGGACGAAGTTGATCTTTTCGCCGCCCATCGACACGTAATAATCCTGCTGCACTGCTCATTGGTGACTCCTGTTGTGTGATGCGGCGCATTATAAGTGAAGGCCCGGCGAAAGCGCAATGAAACCGGCCTGCACCCCAAGCGACGACTGGAACCGAGTGGAATGACTGTATGCCTTTGATCATTTATCTCGTCGATTTGTACAAAAGTACACGGTGCGATCGGCGAAATCTGTACAGCACATTTCGCACTCCAGTTGAATGGCTCCTCCACTCCGCACATGCCACGACCACGCCCCCCTTTCAAAATGCTGTCACAGCGCATCATTCCGCTCCTTCTCGATCATCAAGATATCATCCGTTATCAGGGGCCGACGGTGCGGGCTTTTCGCAATATGATGGCACAAAAGGTGCAAATGCCCGTACTGTTCTCTGGAGACCCCTGGCCCTCGATAGCCATAACGAATATTCACCGGACCTAGGCAGTCTTTTCCTTCACCATACAAGATAGACACACCGTACACATTATGACGCTACTTCTTGACCGACCAAGCCAGCAAACCCTTCTTGAGCTCAAACGTATTCTGATCGTCGACGATGAGGAGCCTATCCGTCGTCTGTTGGGGTATATGCTGCAGACCCACGGCTACGAAACGGTGCTGGCGTCCGATGCCCGCGACGCGCGTGTGAAAATGGAAGAACAACCTTTTGCCTTGATGTTATGTGATGTGAATATGCCTGGCGAGTCAGGCATGGATCTGGTCCGTAATATCCTGAGCCAATACCCCTCGACCGCCGTGATCATGGTGACCGGCCTCGATAGTTCCGTGCTGGCGAATGCGGCGTTAGACATCGGCGCCTTCGGGTACATCGTCAAGCCGTTTGAGTCCAACGAAGTTTTGATCGATGTCGCGAATGCACTCCGCCGCCGCCGGCTGGAGATGGAAAATCGTCTCCAACGAGAGAACCTCGAAGACATCGTGCGGACCAGGACGATGGCGCTGCAGCAAGCGCTCGAGTGGCTCGAACGCAGCGAAAAAGAACTGCGCCTCTCGCGGGAAGAAACGATTCAACGGCTGGCCATCGCCGCAGAATACCGGGACGGCGCCACGGCCCAGCATATTCATCGTATGAGCCACTATTGCGAATTGCTCGCCAGAAAATACGGGCTCTCAGCGGACCGCTGTGAGTTGATCCGCACCGCCAGTCCGATGCATGACATCGGCAAGATCGGAACACCGGATCATGTGCTCCTGAAGCCCGGCAAGTTCACGCCGGAAGAGTTCGACGTGATCTCTCAACATGCAGAAATCGGCTATCGCATCCTCGACGGATCGGATGCGGAAATCCTCAAAGTGGCCGCGTTGATTGCCTGGACCCACCATGAACGCTGGGATGGAAATGGCTATCCGCGGAAGCTCAAAGGCGAAGCGATTCCCATCGAAGGACGGATCGCCGCCATTGCCGATGCGTTCGATGCGCTCACCACGCAACGGGTCTACAAGCCGGCTTTCACCCTCGATCACGCCGTCGAACTCATGAGCAAACATCGAGGCGAACACTTCGATCCCGAGTTGCTCGATATCTTCTTTGCCTCGATGGACGACATCAAGCGCATTCACGACCGCTATGCTGACCCTTCATCGCCCGGAATCGTGCCCGAGTCATAAGTACCCGTTTCCGTCATTTCGTTGACCGGTTTTCTACCCGCCGATATACTTTCCTCATCTCGATCGGTACAGATACCCACGCAGATTTCCAGATCCTGTACCCCACCATCTCACGCTCGCGAAAGGTCCGCCGACTATGGCAAAGAAGACGATTTCTGCGCGCAAACAAGCCGCGACACGCAATTGGATTGCCTACCTCTGCGAAGCATTGGTGACATCGGGCACAATGCCGACGTGGGAGGCGGCCACCTATCTGACCGAGAACCTGTTTGGAGAGAAACCCAATCCCCGACTCCTCAGTACGACAAACCCCTACGAAGTGACGTCTCAATTTCTTCAGCGGCTCTACCATCCACTCGTGGAAGCCGCATCTCGCGACAGCACGTTGCCCGAGGGTGCCATGCTGCACGTGTTTACCGATATCAGCCTGACAGGGAAATCCGCGGTGCTCGTTGTCTACCTGCCCGGTAATGCGCAGCCACACCAACTATTGATGTTGGATGCCGCAAAAGCGTGGGAGTTGGTCTTTACTGATTCAGAAGACGTGAATCGGTGGGCTGAAGAACGGTATCGGCGGGTGAAGACGGCACTGACCGCAGCGATCGGCAAGCCAACTCATGCAAAAGTCCTTGCCGCAGTCTCATAACAGACTGTTGAACAGGTCCGCGAGCAGCCTTCTCCTCAGACTATCCACCAGTGGGTTCATAGTTCAGGTTCGGCCCCAACCATCGTTCGAGTGCTGAAAGCGGCATGCCCTTTCGCAACTGATAGTCGAGCACTTGATCCTTCCCAATCTTCCCCACGGCAAAGTATCTGGCGTCCGGATGCGCGAAATAAAACCCACTGACCGAAGCCGCCGGCCACATGGCAAAGCTTTCAGTCAAGGTAACGCCTGTCTGCTGTTCTGCAGAGAGGAGATCGAAGAGCAACCGTTTCTCTGTATGGTCGGGACAGGCAGGATAGCCAGGTGCCGGTCGAATACCTCGATATTTCTCACGGATCAGATCCTCAGTCGACAACGTCTCTTCTGTGCCGTACCCCCACACGTCACGCGCCTGCTTATGGAGATATTCGGCAAAGGCTTCGGCTAGACGATCGGCCAGAGCTTTGGCCATGATGGAGTTATAATCGTCGTGGTCCCGTTCGAACTCCTTACACAAGAGATCGACCCCGATTCCCGTCGTCACGGCAAAGGCGCCAAGATAATCCGCCCGGCCGGACTCTTTCGGCGCGATAAAATCAGCCAGCGCAAAACTCGGCTGCCCTTGCGGCTTCTCCGACTGCTGACGCAGGGTATGGATGGTCGTCAAGACCGCCGTGCGCTGTTCGTCGCGGTAGATCTCAATATCGTCTCCCACACTGTTGGCAGGGAAGAAGCCATAGACCCCATTAGCGGTGAATAACCGCTGCTCCACAATCTTTCGAAGCAAGGCTAACGCGTCGTCATGCAACTCCTTCGCCTTTGGTCCCACCACTGGATCGTCAAAAATGGTCGGGTAGCGTCCACGCAATTCCCACGTGTGAAAGAAGGGCGACCAATCGATATAGGGAATCAGCTGATCCAGCGGCTGCTGCGGCAAGGTCTTGATCCCCGTGAAGGCCGGTTTTGGGATATCGACCTCAGCCCACTTGGATTGGAACCGATTGGCTTGCGCCTTAGCCAAGGTCCAGAGGGTTTTTGCCCCCTTGTCGTGATGGGTCTGGCGAATCTGATCGTAGTCCGCACGAATCGTCTTGGCGAAATCGTCCCGCAAGCCGGCATTGACCAGACTCCCGACGACACCCACGGCCCTGGAGGCATCCAGTACATGCACCACGGAATGGTGGTAGCCAGGGGCAATCTTGACGGCCGTATGGGCTTTGCTCGTGGTCGCGCCGCCGATCAGCAGCGGCAGATCAAAGCCCTCGCGCTTTAACTCGCGTGCCACATGGGCCATTTCGTCTAGTGATGGGGTGATCAGCCCGCTCAACCCGATGATCGCGACCCCATGTTCGCGTGCTGCCGCTAAAATCTGTTCACAGGGCACCATCACCCCAAGATCGATCACCTCGTAGTTATTACAGCCCAGGACCACCCCGACGATATTCTTCCCGATGTCGTGCACATCGCCCTTCACCGTGGCGAGCAGAATCTTTCCATTCGAACTTGAAGCTCCAGACTTGAGCTTCTCCTCCTCCATGAAAGGCATCAGGTAGGCCACGGCCTTCTTCATAACGCGAGCGCTCTTGACCACTTGCGGCAAAAACATCTTGCCGGCCCCGAAGAGGTCTCCGACGATGTTCATCCCGGCCATCAGAGGTCCCTCGATCACATGCAGCGGCTTCGCATACTGCAGACGGGCTTCTTCGATGTCCTGCTCGATATAGTCGGTCACACCTTTGACCAAGGCATGGGAGAGTCGCTCCTCGACCGTGCCTGAACGCCACTCATCGTCTTTGACTGCCACCTTACCCAATTGTTTGACGGTCTCGGCAAAGGTCACCAACCGCTCCGTCGCATCGGGACGGCGGTTCAGCAGCACGTCTTCGACCAGCTCCAACAGATCCTTGGGAATCTCCTCGTACACCGCCAACTGTCCGGCGTTCACGATCCCCATGTCCAGACCGGCCTTGATTGCGTGATAGAGGAATGCCGCATGCATCGCCTCGCGCACGCGATTGTTGCCGCGGAATGAGAAGGATATGTTGCTGACGCCGCCGCTGACTTTCGCGAGCGGAAGATGTTGCTTGATCCAGCGCGTCGCTTCGAGGAAGTTCACCGCGTAATTGTTGTGTTCCTCGATACCGGTCGCCACCGTGAGGATGTTCGGATCGAAGATGATGTCCTGGGCGGGAAATCCGATGCGCTCCGTGAGGAGGCGATAGGCCCGCTCACAGACCTCGATCTTGCGCTCATAGGTATCGGCCTGGCCACGCTCATCGAACGCCATGACCACCACCGCCGCCCCATAGCGATGCACCAATTTAGCCTGATGGAGGAACTTGGCTTCGCCTTCCTTAAGACTGATGCTATTGACGACCGGTTTACCCTGGATGTTCTTCAAGCCCGCTTCTAGAATGTCCCACTTCGAACTGTCCACCATAATGGGGACGCGAGTGATATCCGGTTCCGAGGCGACTAACCGTAGAAATTTTTCCATGGCAGCCTGGGAGTCGAGCATGCCTTCGTCCATATTGATGTCGATGATCTGAGCGCCCCCCTCGACCTGCTGCCGCGCCACCGAGAGCGCCGCTTCATACTCGCCAGCCAGAATCAGTTTAGAAAAAGCCGGTGACCCCGTGACGTTGGTTCGTTCACCGATATTCACAAAGTTGGATTCTGGCCGCAGGGTGACCGCTTCCAACCCGCTGAGCCTGGTATAGGGCTCGACGGGCTGCGGGACGCGCGGAGGAATACCCCTGACGGCCTCAGCGATCATCTTGATGTGTCCCGGTGTCGTCCCACAACAGCCGCCCACGATATTCAGCCAGCCATTCTGAGCCCATTCTTTTAACTGAGGTGCCAGACTGTCTGGTGTCTCAGGAAACCCCGTCGGCAGCAACGGATTCGGCAGTCCGGCATTCGGATGGCTGCTCACATAGATCGGAGCCAGACGCGAAAGCTCTTCAATCAACGGCCGCATTTCCTTGGGCCCCAAGGCGCAATTGATACCGACGCTGAGCAACGGCACATGAGAGATCGAATTCCAAAAGGCTTCGACGGTTTGGCCCGTGACTCCACGGTTGCTGCCGGCTTGAATAAACGTCACCGAAGCCATGATGGGAAGCTTCACGTGGCGATCCTCAAAAAACGTATCGATGGCAAAGAATGCGGCTTTCGCATTCAGCGTATCGAAAATGGTTTCGACTAATAAGATGTCAACACCGCCGTCCACTAAGCCACGAACCTGCTCGTAGTACACCGTCACCAGTTCGTCGTAAGTCGTGCCGCGTGCCGCAGAATTGTTGACATCGGTTGAAATCGACGAGGTCTTCGTCGTGGGACCGATGGCCCCGGCCACAAAGCATGACCGACCTGGGGTCGCCGACATGACCTGCGCCGCCGCACGCCTGGCACATTCCCCTCCTGCCCGCGCAATTTCGTAGGCCAGAGACTCCATGCCGTAGTCGGCCAGGGAAATGGCTTGGGCATTGAACGTATTCGTTTCCACGATATCGGCGCCGGCCTCGAAGTACTGGCGATGAATCTCCTCGATGATGGCCGGCTGCGTGAGGTTCAACAGATCGTTGTGCCCCTTTTGATCCTTCTTCCACTCTTTGAACCGCTCACCCCGAAACGCCGCCTCGTCCAGCTTCCGCTGCTGGATCATGGTTCCCATAGCCCCGTCGAGGACGAGAATACGTTGTTGCAGCAGGGTTTCTAACTTTGCACTCATACAACCTATCTCCGTGATCGACTACGCCGTAACGGCAGAAAACGTGTCGCCATCATAACTGAGCGGTTCCGGAGCCAGCAAGCAATCCCGTTCATCGAGCCTTGACAGGACGGGAGTCCGCCGATACCATGCCGTGACTAGCTGGAGAGACACTGTGCTCCTGCGTCATGCTTTCCATACCATTTTCGCGTTTCTCATCGCTCTGGTCTCGACGACCGGCATCTGGATCCACCCCTCCCCGGCCTTCGCGGAGCCCTATTTTGAGGATGGGTACCTCGGGCTGACACAAACAGAACTCCATCAAAAACTCGGGATGCCACAGGCGGTACGGGATCGAAAATCCGCGCTGCGCGTCTTCACCTATTACGCCATCACCGATTGGGAGAAGTATTTCCGGAAGCTCGTCTCCCCGGAAAACGGCGAGGATGTCTACACTGTGACGCGCGAGGGCATTGAGATCCGCTACTCGTTCAGTTACACCTTCGATCCCAACGACGAAAGCGACAATCGAACCCTCTTCGTTCGGCTCGTCGATATCGAGTTTTCTCCGGCCGTTCCCCTCTCCAAGATCCCGGCATTGGTCCCAGAGTTTCACCCTTCTGAGAACCCCGCCGCTCCGGCATTCCGATCGAACATCTGGATCCTGCTATTCACAGGCGCTTCGTCGCCACAGGCTCGCTTTATTGTAAAAGAAGCCGCGAAGGACACGCTTGAATGGAGCCTGGCCTATCAATTGTTTTCGTTACAAGGCCTGCCCGATCCCCTCACGTCCAAGTCACTCGTCGATCGAATGGAAATCGGCACGCAAAGCGTCGACCTCGTGAAGCAACGCCAGCGGCATACGCATGACCCTATCCTGAATCCCTACTCGCGAGAATTTTCACAACGTCAACTGCTCCCTCAAGTGCCTACCGTCAAAAAAATTCCCCTTCCCAAGTACGCGGATTAGCCGCGCCTGGACATTACGACTTAGAGTGATGATCAGGGAAAACTAAGGAAGATTCTGGAGACGGTCCTGCTGTTTCTCCTGCGCTTTGACCGCCCGACCAGTGAAGAGATCCAACGCGGTGTCTTGAGAAGTAAAGAGCAAAGCAGGCACAGTCAAACACAACATGACCAAGCACCAGAGAGAGAGGAAGCGGATAGCTTGGCTTCGGGCAAACAGTCTAGCCAACAGACATATCACCCCGACAAGGCCGCCAACGGTCAGCACGTGAGACTGATAGGGGGTCAATCCAGAAATACTTGGCGCGAATGTACCGAGTTGCGCACGAGCGACCTGTGCCCAATCGGATACCGACTGCTGCAGTTGTACAGCCGTCGAATGATTGGTGGCGACTTGGGGGGCATGTTCTGTCGCCTGCACCTTCGCACGATACCGTTCGGGAATGGTCTCGTAGTTGTCCGTCAAGACTGCCGTGCCTCGTTCATCAATATAGGAATAGATGATGGTGGCAGACGCTGACTCCGGCAACAGGAGGCTACTGATCCAGAGGAGGAAGACTCCTACAAGGACAGCTGCACTGCCATGGAGCAGAAGAGGGCTTCGTTGATTTCGATTAATCGTGTCATGGCTGGGAGGACGCATCTCCATCAGTATACCGACCCCAACCGATTACTCACATCTTATTGATTAAATTGACGCAAACAGTCCGGCTTCCTTGACTCTCTCCGACTCACATTGCTACCATGCCACCAGCATGGATCACACGACTGCAGCCACCCAAGAACCGATGAACGCCTCATCCCCCGATCTCCAAGA
>CXWL01007257.1_pt1 | contig 21038 bp, 17 predicted proteins | sample 590931 | NCBI WGS metagenome assembly CXWL01 (sample SAMEA3498368, study PRJEB10139) | groundwater metagenome | biome: water well; material: biofilm material | place: Germany | collected 2015-04-27 | reverse complement strand
GCCAATCCAACCTGCTGGCCAACTTCAGCATTTGAAACGAAAGCAATCATGGTTGGTCCAGCACCAGAAATCGTGACACCAAAAGCGCCGGCATTTTTGGCCGAAGCCTTGGCATCTTCAAAAACTTTTCCGTGATTCGGATAGAGCTTACTTCTCGGCGTGACAAACCAATCGTGGGCTTTTTCAGTGCATTCTGCATACCTCTTAACATTCTCATTTTTGAGATAACTCATTGCCTGGTCAGATAAGGTGCTGGATTCGGTAGGCCTGGAGACACCTTGCAATACTTCTCTCGCTCTCTTGGTTTCGATACCAAAGGTTGTCGGCGTAACCAGGACAAACAGAAAGTTTTTTGCAGTGTCGATTTTTTCCAAGCTTTCAATGGTCTCATCGCGAAAACCCAAAAGATTCAGCCCACCGAAGTAGGCTGGGATGGCATTGTCAGGAACACCTCGATCAGCATCGTGAAGCAGTCGAGCAATCTCAATTGGCGACAAGGGTGCAGTGTCGGCACCGATATCTAGCAGGAGGCGAAGCAAAGCTTTGAGGGCAGCAGCTGGAGTAGCGCCACTGGAACCAAGCCCTGTGCCGCGAATGGAAATGCCCTTCGTCACGGTGACTTGCAGTTGAATACCACTGATTCCTAGCTGCAACAGAGCTGATTCGTAATGTTTAAGGAGCGCTAGAATAATTCGTCCGGCTGTATGCTGCTCTGGTATCGTTGTCAGTGGTGAGAGCGCGGAATTTCCCTCCAGCTCAGGAACGACGTTGGTGATCTGAAGTTGAATGTTCAACTCCACAGCCTGACCACGCTCAACATTCGCGGAAATCTCCACTCGGTCTTGCAAAGTCTCCCAAGCCGGGGAAGCGCCAGCGATCACCTGCAACACCTTCACCGGGAAACCCCCAAGGTCGAAGCCGGGCTGATTGGCGACCGTAGCTGAAGCCTGGGCGCTAGCAGAGAACGTTTCCATAGGAATCTATAAAATAACCCTTCGCCTTTAGGAGCTCCGCGGTCAATATTGCCCCGCCAGCGGCACCGCGAATAGTGTTGTGACTCAGACAAACAAATTTCCAATCGAGTACTGGATCAGGCCGAAGCCGGCCGATGCTGATGGTCATACCTTTGCCGAGATCACGATCCAGTCGGGTTTGCGGACGATTATCTTCAGAGAAATAATGGAGAAATTCCGGCGGGGAAGAGGGGAGTTGCAGTTCTCCAAGAGGATTTTTGAATTGTTCCCAGGCGTCGAGGATTTGCTCCTTACTCACCTTGTTTTTGAACCTGACGCTGACCGCGGCGAGATGACCGTCGGAAGCAGGTACCCGAATGCACTGCGCTGAAATCTTGGGATGGTTTGGAAGTTTCAAACCCTCACCATCCAGCTCCGCCCAAATCTTCATCGGTTCCTGCTCGGTCTTCTCTTCTTCTCCGCCAATGAAAGGGATGACATTGTCGACCATCTCCGGCCAGGTCTCGAAGGTCTTCCCGGCACCAGAAATGGCCTGGAACGTGGTGACCAGTACTTCTTCCAGTCCGAACTGACGCAAGGCATGGAGCGGAGGGAGGACTGTTTGCAGGGAACAGTTGGGTTTCACAACGATAAAGCCTTTCCCCCAACCGCGATTTTTCTTCTGAAGATCAATGAGATTCGCATGGCCATGATTCAACTCCGGCATAATCATCGGTACATCGGGAGTCCAACGATGCGCGGAATTGTTGGAAACCACCGGTATACCGCGGGCGGCATAATGCTCTTCGATTTTTTTGATCTGATCTTTGTCCAAATCAAGAGCAGAGAAAACAAAGTCCACCTGATTAGCAATTTTTTCTAAATCTTCTTCGACCGCCAAGACCTTCAAGGTGGCCACCGAAGAGGGGATGGGAGTATTCATCAGCCATCGTCCCACAACAGCTTCTGAATAGGGTTTGCCTGCCGATCGTGGTGATGCCGCCACGCAGGCCACCTCGAACCAAGGATGGTTTTCCAATAAGGCGATGAAGCGTTGACCGACCATACCGGTGGCTCCGAGGATAGCGACGTTGAGTTTATTCATACAATAGTTTTTAAAATATCCGCAAAGACTCCCGCCGCCGTCACCTCTGCACCTGCTCCGGGTCCTTTGATAACAAGAGGCCGAGTATGATAACGTTGAGTCGTGAAAGCAATGATGTTATCGGCACCGGACAAGGAGGCGAACGGATGGTCGACGCCCACTTCGCGAAGTTCCAACCGAGCTTTTTTCCCGTCGTAGCTGGCGATAAATCGCAATGCGCTCTTATTTTTCCGAGCTTGTTTGGCCATAGCAGCAAACTTCTGATCCATATTTTTCAATTCCAGGAAAAATTGATCAACGCTTTTCGCCTTCATACAGGCCTCATCAAGCATACTGACGATCTCCACGTCCTTCAGCTCGATCTTGGCGCCGCTCTCTCGCGCAAGAATGAGAATCTTCCGGGCCACATCGAGGCCACTGAGGTCCTCGCGAGGATCTGGCTCGGTGTATCCGAGCTCCTTCGCTTGCCGAACAACTTGGCTGAATGGGACTGAGCCATCGAAGGTGTTAAAAATGTAGCTGAGGGTGCCTGATAAGACCGCTTCTATTTTCATCAATTGATCACCGGTCATCATCAAATCATTAAGAGTCCCAATCACTGGCAAGCCCGCACCAACATTTGTCTCGAATAAATACTGAACACCTTTCTCTTGGGCAATTTTTTTCAATCTTTGATAGCTTTTGAAATCCGCCGAGGCCGCCTTCTTATTCGGCGTCACCACCGAAATCCCCGATGAAAGCACATCGGCATACCAAGCAGCAACTTCTTCGCTGGCGGTGCAATCGACGAAAACATTGTTGGGGAGTGCTAATTTCTTCATTTCGGTGATAAAGGCCTTCAAGTTCGTTTTCTTTTCGGCGATACTCATGACCTTCATTTCCACATTCAGGTGCTGTTGGAGATAGGCTGCCTGAGCTTCGATTTGTTTCAAGAGCGTCCCGCCGATCTGACCGGCGCCGACCAAGAAAACATGAATGGTTTTTTTGGAGCTAAAGAAGGTATCATGAATCGACTGCAGTGCCCTCACTTGATCGGCCTTATTGATCACCACGGAAATGTTCAGCTCAGAAGACCCTTGAGCGATGGCCACCACATTGATCCGACTCTGCCCGAGGGCCGAGAAGAGTTTGGCAGAGATCCCCGGCGTGCTTTTCATCTGTTCGCCGACAATCGCCACGATCGACAAATCATTTTCAGCCCGAACCCGATCGATTTGACCATCGCGGNNCTTTATCGATGGCTTTCTTGGCTTTTACGGCATCAGCGGGACTGACGGCAAAACAGATCGAGTGTTCTGAAGCTGCCTGACTGATGAGAATCACATTCGCACCTTGACGAGCCAATGCGGCGAAGAGTCTCATCGAGGTGCCGGGGACGCCCTGCATGCCCGCCCCCTGCAAGGTGAGTAAACTTACCTCGCTCAGCAGACTAATACCTTTGATAGGATAAGCGAACTTGCCAGACTTCGGACCAATGACCGTACCAGGAAATTCCGGGTGAAAGGTGTTTTTGATTCGCAGGGGAATTTTCTTCAACATCGCCGGACGCATGGTCGGGGGGTGGATAACTTTCGCTCCAAAATGCGACATCTCCATAGCTTCCAGATAGCTGATCGAAACCAGTGAAAAAGCATCCTTCACTTTTCGCGGATCCGTGGTCATCACTCCATCCACATCGGTCCAGATCTCCACTTCATCAGCTCCTACTGCTCCACCAAAAATAGCGGCAGAGTAGTCCGATCCACCACGACCAAGAGTGGTGGTAGCGCCACCTGGAGCTGATCCGATAAAACCTGTAGCCACCTGGAGGGCTTTGTGCTTTTTCAAATATTGCCGAATGTTGCCGTCCGTGCTGTTGAAATCGACCCGAGCCGATCCAAAATGATCGTCGGTTTTGATCACGGCGCGAGCGTCGAGGAATTCTGCTGGGAAACCCTGCTCACTCAAAAACTGAGTGATGATGAAGGCCGAGAGTCGTTCCCCGAAGCTCATGATCAAGTCCAAAGACTGGTGGGAAAGCTCACGAATCAGAAAAACACCATGAAGGATTTGTTCTAACTCTTTGAGGGTGGCATTTGTTTGAGCTGAAACTTTGCCGCGCCGCCGCGACAGGAGTTCCCGAACGACATCGAGATGACGTTTCTTGAGCGACGAAAAATCCTGACGATAGCTGGCGTCACCACGCTCGGCTTTCTTCCCGAGTTCGATCAACTGATCGGTGACTTTATTGAAGGCGGAGACCACGATGAGCATTTTTTGTCGCCCACGCAATTTCACGATTTTCAAAATCTGACGAATGCTCTCGGGGGAGCCGACTGAGGTGCCACCGAATTTGAGGATACGCATGATAACGGGTTAAAAAAAACCACCTCGGGTGAGGTGGCGTTGAAGCTACTATCGCAGCAAACACTCCTCACCGGTGACAGGTGGTCGTTGTTGTCGTGATAATCGTGGTGAGAACTTGCATGATCAGAAATGAACAACAAGAGACTAGACGAATTGATTTATGAGTCAAGATCAACTATCATGAGTCCCCATCTGATGGGTCACTCTCCGTAGCTCGTAAGAGCGAAGGGGAGAGGAAAGTCCGGACTCCATTGGCGAAGCCATCCCGATAACATCGGGACATGTCGGTCGAAATGCCGGCAAGTACAATTGCCACAGAGACAATACTAGCCCCGCTTTGCGGGGTAAAAGGTGAAAAGCCCGCCTCAGGCGGGCAACTCCCTGGAGACGGGGAAGTTGTGGTTAAATCTGGCTGGAGCAAGTTGGGTATGGAAGAAACGATCAGGCGGCCAACGCCCGTTTCTGCCCAACGCTAGAGGTCGTGAGCAATCACGATCCCAGAGAGATGACTCAACCCGAGCAATCGGGGACAAAATCCGGCTTATGACGGTGGGCATACAAGAGATCTTCGGGTCTCTTTTATGATGCTCCAGAATGTTCTGGGCTTCCCTCGGAAATATCTACTGAAATTTCTTGACCGGGTAGGCTTTGCTCAATTTATAAATCAGCTCAGCAATCTGACCACGCTCAGCAGGGAGACCAGGTTCTATGAAAGCAATACTGGCATCCACATAGCTGGCGATGGTCTGATAGGGCTGAAACCACTCATTGTAATCCGTGATATCGAGTATCTCGCTAATGAGGTCATCGCTGAGTCCGGCATAGGCTTCGATCACGAGCTTCATGGCTTCGGCGGCATTGAGGGTATCGGAGGGGCGATACAGGGCATTATCGACGATCACCCCTTGCTTGAATAAGAAGTAGACGAATGGAGCATACCAGTCACCCGCAGAAACATCCTGATAGTTCACCGAAGTGCCGGGAGCAATAGACTGGAAGGGTTTGAAGGTGGTAGCGACTGCTGCTTCATCGCTGAAGATAAGGGTCGTGACCTTGGCAGCCTCAGCGCGATTCAAGGAATCTTCGGCTCGCACCAACCCCTCACTCCCCTGCATGATGCCGTGCTGGCAGGTAAACTGGAAGTAGGGGAAAGCATCATCGACATCAGATAAATCAAGAAAATTGCAATCAGCGGCGTACCTGAACGTTCCCGACACAGCAGGGGCACTGATGACGAGGGTGAAGCTGATCTCGGCGGTATTGCTGGTGGAGGTCAGCTCTAGCTCATTGCTGGTGGCCGGAGCTGTCACTCCTGCATCTCCTTCTTCGGAATTGGATTCAGAAGGCACATCTGAACTCGTTGAATTATCAGCGCTCGTATCATCGGTAGCAGCTTCAGCATCGGAGGTGGTTGGAGCAGGGTTCACGGTGGCGATACGCCCAATCACTGGACTGGAAGACGACTTGGTTTTGGTGCTGCTATCACGTACGCTGACCGTCATTTGATAGCTTCCCACTTGATTGATGGTCGGTGTAAAACGGTAGAAGGCCTGACCGGCATTGACCTGAAGTAGGGAACTTAAACCTGGTGGCTTTTCTCCTGAGAAACCATAAACATAAGGTTCAATGCCATTGAGAGCCCGGAAAAACCCTTCACAAACTTGATTCACGACACAGCGATGCTCCCCAGAGAAATTCGTCTCAATGTCCAGCCCGATAGGATCACCGAAAGCATCATGCACGGCAATTTGCAGCGTAAAATTGAAAGTTTGGTTACCGTCCGTCACCAACATGGGGTAGCGATAGTTGGCAGCAATCAAGGCTTCTGGAGCTCCCGTCAAAACTCCGGCGGAAGAGAGACTAAGGCCAGAGTTTTCCAAAGGATAGATTCCATTGGCGTTGGCATTTCGACCACGTATTCCATAGGTATATGACCCACCACCACCATTGGCATTCAACGTGAATTCATACGCCAGCTGTTCTTGGGCTGGGGGAAGAATAACGATCGTTTCGGTTTTACCGTCAGGAGCCTGCACCGTCCTGATGAACTGAGAAGCAATATTCAGCCGTACAGGCTTGATCAGAACCGCTGAATCAGCCTCGTCATTGTCACCAATGGCGTCACAACCTGGATCTGCTGGATAATCAATCTGGCTGTCACCGTCATTATCGAGCGTGTCGGCACAAGCCCCACTGGTGTTCGGAGTAGGAACTGGAGCGGCCGTTGTCAGGATCTTAGCGGCTCCAAGCTCATCATAGAGGAAATTGGAGCTCTCGATAAATACGGGATAATCTTGAAATGGTGGAAAAAATGTTGTCGGTAGGCTACCAAAATACATACTCTTGATTTCAAATTGTCCCGACAAGCTGGTCGAGAAGGGGAGTTCGGCGATGATCAGTTCATCGGTGTCAAAAGCTCCCTCAGGGAAGGCAAACGCCAACATCATCTCCTGGGCATCGTCGGGATTGACACGGTTGACGATCTGGGTGAAGGCCGTCGAGCCAAGAGTGAAGGGGGCAGGATTGGTCGCGGTGGCTGCACCCATATCGATGGTTACTGCAAAAACAGTAGCACCATCCAGAAAAGAACTCGGCCCGGCTGTGAAACTTAGCTTTCCCGGCTCGGAAATGGTGATCTTCACTTCTGTAGAGCTAAGACGGGTGAAACTAGTATTCAAAGTAGAGGTCTGATACAAGTCACCATTCAATAAAAATCTCCAAGCAAAGAGGAGGGCCACGAAACCAACAGCCAGCATCCAGAGACTGGGAGCTAAGCTGCGGCGTTTTTGGCTCAGCATTTTCGTCCGCGGTGATGGTGATAGCTTTTTCATCGCTGACAAAGTGTGAGAAGGTCTAGAAAGAGCTGAAATCCTGTTGGATTCTCGAAGAGCTCCCCGATGGAGGGGTAGTTTTGGAAGCCTTGTGCGCACTGACTCAAGGCTCCCTTTCCTTGAAAGAAGGTGAAGAAAGGTTCAGGGGTAAAGGAGGGATCATCCAGCTTGCTAGCATCCCAGGAACGACCTTTGGTCACGAGGATGTGTGTTGTTCCTAAACTATCTTTGCCTTGGAACAAGAGATTCCCAAGAGCGCCATTCTTCGGGAGAGCATTATTCACCGCGAGGAGTGGAGTAGGGACTACGGGAACTTGCTCGAATTGATTGTCGACCCGAGCTTTGATGAAGTATTCATTTTGCTCGTTCAGGAGGACGCTCGCTGGGAATTGCGTGTCTCGATCACTTCCTTGACTGACGTACTCGAGTCCATCAGCCGTGCTCAATTTACTCTGTTGCTGAGCATTGCCTACGACGACGATCGTGTGGGAGAGGCTTTGATCAGCAGTGTTGACGAGAGTGGCCACGATGACAAAACCCTCATTCGCAAGGGCAGTACCACCGATGATAGTAGATGGGTCAGGAGAGCTTTGGATCGTACAGTTCGAACAATTGGTGCTGAACTTCAAGATTTCATTGTTCTTCAAGAGGGGGAGTATGTTGACGACGGGTTGAGGAGCCCTGCTCAGAGTGACCGTTTTTTCGATAAGTGGGTCTACCTCGTCACTATCGTCGGCGTTTGAGCAGCCAATGTCAGCAGGAAAATCAATCTTGGTATCACCGTCATTGTCCAGTCCGTCGGAGCAGAGCGATGTAGGAGGCACGAAACATTCTTCAACATCACAAATCCCATTTCGTTGAGCATCCTTGCAAACAAAGACATGTTGATCGAAATCATCTCCAAGCGAACTGTCGAAAGTAAGGCTCCCATCCGTCAAATCTTTGAAAAGAGTATTATTGGGATCACCAATGCCGATCTTTCCCGGCCCAGAAACGGTGATTTTTACCTTCTGAGTGATTTTTTCTATCCCATCACCGTCTTCGTTAAATTCCCCCCCCAAAATATCTCGGACACTTCCTGCGTCGATCGTATTGTTGTCGCTCGGACTGACGATGGTGCTCGTAGAGTCTTCGTCGATCTCATATTTCACAAAAGTCGCGGGGAATGGGTTGAAGGCCCCATTGGAGGTGAAGTTCTGATAGGTGTCGAAAAGAATGCCGCCTTGATTCAGACCTTGATTTAACTGAGTAAAATCCCTGACCAATGACCCATTCCAAACCTCTTCGAGCACCCTAACCCCTTTCAGAAGAAAAACATGGTGACCAAAACAGCAGGCAATATTGATTTTTCTCAGGAGTCTTGGCGGATCAAAAACAACATTGGCGGTAATGGGTGCTGAAGCCGAAGCAGCTTGATCAATCTCGGTCGGTGTTTTGGTATCAATATTGAGAACCAAACTCACGGATGATGTTGTGTCCGAGCAAAGATTTGCGGTTGCCGTCACAGCTGTACTCGTACTGGAGGCTGATGTTGGAGTTGGAGTTGGAGTTGGAGTTGGGGCTAGGACTGGGGTTATCCCGAGATTCGACGCCGAAGTAGTTGAAGTATTGGTGTTGGATACATTGAGGAAGTTATTGGCTCTGATCTGCGCGGAAAAAACTGATGGGTCAAAACCTGATGATCCGTTATTCTGAGCCAGCTCATGACTGATCGGAAACCAAAGTCCCATGATCAAGAGCGCAATCGCGGCGGCAATACTCGGGAGATAATGTCGAAGCATAGGCAATGAGGGAGCTTGGTCAATGTATTCCCATTCATACTAAGGTATTTGCAGCTTTTTTTGCATTGACGGAGGGGGAGCTTGTTAGCTGATGAGCTTTTTAGGCTCTTAGGTTCTAAGGTTGTTTTCTAAGCTTGTTGAAATAGCTGTTAAACTCCAATCCTCACGCATGCACACCGTCCCCAATTCCATTCGCCAGTGGTTTCTTATCCATTTTTTTACCGTCTACCTTGTTGCTATCCCACTCTTCATTGATCCGATCTGGTTGCTTGGCCTATTTGGCTTTAGCACTATAGACCCCGTTTCAACCCGACTGGTGGCTGCGGCTCTCTTCGGGATCGGTGGGGCTTCATATTGGGTGCGTGATAAAAATGCTGACAGCTACAAAGCCTTATTGCAGGTGAAAATCCTTTGGTCGGGAATGGCGATCATCGGTCTGAGTCTTTCGCTTTTCGAAGGAGCCCCCGCTGCAACATGGGGCCTCCTAGGGGTTTTCCTTGCTTTTCACGCTCTCTGGCATTGGTGCCAAAGAAAGCTCGGTTAGTCTTCTTTTTTCTTGTCGTCGTCCTTCTTGTCTTCCTCCTTCGCACTCGCTTCTGAGGAAGTGCCTTCGACGACCTTAGCGTCAACGACGTCGTCATTTGCAGCATCAGTTTTTTCTTCTGAACCCTCGCCAGTAGGGGGCTTGTCAGCTTCAGTATTTTTTTGCTGATACAACATCTCCCCAATTTTTTGTGAGGCGGTCATGAGCTCTTCGGTGGCTTTCTCGAGATCTTCCTTGCCGGCGTCCTCTTTTTTTAGAAGTTCTTTCAGGGCTGCCAATTTGTCATCAGCCGTTTTCTTATCCTCTTCTTTGATCTTATCACCCAAATCGCTCATGGATTTTTCCACTTGGTATACCGCGGAATCGGCTTTGTTGCGAGCTTCAACTACCTCCCTATGTTTCTTATCTTCTTCGGCATGAGCTTCGGCTTCTTTTTGCATCTTGGCAACTTCCTCTTTAGTTAGGCCAGAAGACCCTTGGATAGTAATATGTTGCTCCTTGCCAGTGCCTTTGTCTTTCGCTTTCACACTCAAGATACCATTCGCATCGATGTCAAAACCAACTTCGATCTGTGGCACCCCTCGGGGGGCATTCGGAATACCGTCGAGGATAAACTTCCCAAGTGATTTATTCTTAGTTGCCATCTCGCGTTCTCCTTGGGTGACATGCACCTCAACTGCTGGTTGATTATCAGCCGCGGTGGAGAACACCTGTGAGTGGCTGGTAGGGATCGTGGTATTACGCTTAATCATTGAGGTCGCAATACCGCCCATGGTTTCGATGGAAAGCGTGAGTGGGGTGACGTCGAGGAGGAGGATGTCCTTCACATCGCCTTGAAGGATGCCGCCCTGGACAGCGGCTCCTAGGGCCACAGCTTCATCGGGGTGAACAAATTTAGAGGGGTCCTTTCCGAAAATTTCTTTTACTTTGGTTTGCACGGCTGGCATACGGGTCATACCACCGACCAAGATCACCTCTTTGATATCTTCCTTTTTGAGGCCGGAATCCTTGAGCGCCTTTTCACAAGGTTCCACAGAACGCTTGATCAACGCATCCACCAGTTCCTCCAACTTCGCCCTGCTAAGCTTTACATTCAAGTGCTTAGGGCCGGCGGCATCGGCGGTGATGAAGGGGAGATTGATATCGCTCTCAACGGTACTGGAGAGTTCGATCTTAGCCTTCTCAGCGGCTTCTTTCAGTCGCTGGACGGCCATAGGGTCCTTAGAGAGGTCAATCCCTGTGTCATTCTTGAATTGTTTCAACAACCACTCAATGATCGCGTGATCAAAATCATCGCCACCAAGGTGGGTATCGCCATTGGTGGATAAGACTTTGGTAATTCCTTCACCGATTTCAATAATCGACACATCGAAGGTTCCGCCACCAAGATCATAAACAGCCACTGTCAATTCCTGACCTTTTTTGTCCAAACCATAAGCAAAAGCTGCTGCCGTTGGTTCATTGATAATGCGCTCCACCTCCAAGCCAGCAATCTTACCGGCATCTTTGGTGGCCTGTCGTTGAGAATCATTGAAATAAGCCGGTACTGTGATGACCGCCTTGGTGACCTTTTCACCCAGGTAGGCTTCGGCATCCGCTTTCAGTTTCTGAAGAACCATGGCGGAAATCTCCGCTGGACGGTGCTGCTTGCCATCCAACATAATCTCTGCCTCTCCTTTTGAACCTTTAGCCACTTTGTAAGGGAAGTTTTTCACTTCTTCCGTCACCTCATCAAACTGGCGACCGATGAAACGCTTGGAGGAAAAAATAGTGTTTTCAGGATTCACCACCGCTTGATTCTTTGCTGTTTTTCCAACCAAACGTTGTTTGTCACGAATAGCCACGACGGATGGGGTAGTACGCTCACCTTCGGTATTCGGGATCACTTTCGGCTCGCCACCTTCCATGAAGGCTATACAAGAGTTCGTCGTCCCGAGGTCGATACCAATAATCTTAGACATAATTGAGATATTTAAGGAAAATTAGCACTCTCTATTATAGAGTGCTAGATGATATCGGTCAACAGTTTTTAGTTGTGTATTGTAGGTCGCGGCCCGCTCCTGAACATTACGCGGCCCTTCGGACTTCCTGGCGCCTTTGCTTCAACTCCTCGGCAAAGTTAATAATTTTTGATTCTTTTTGATCTTTTTGAGGTGGACGCTGAATTAAATCGAACATCTCTTCAGCATTTTCTCTTTTATCTCCCTCGTAATACTTCCCGAGGCGAATACCGACACGGCTAGGATCTCTAGCAATATCCGTAAGGTGTTCACCTATTTGACCGGTTTCGGCTTTTCTTCGTGCTAGTTCCTGAAAAGAATCGAGATATGCTTCGTCAATTTCCCCTTTATGTTTTTCTTGCTTGATAAATTGATTGGTAAACTTCTGTGTTTCTTGACCGGCAGCCTTTTTGAGCTCAGCTCCTGTGGTAAGAAGCCGCCCATCACGCGCAACCGCTGTGTCGTTGTCGCTATCGAGGTCAGCTCGTTTGAGGATTTGAGCACGGTGTCGGTTATCTCGCTTCAGATCCATAACGATCTCCGGCTTGCCTTCTTCGGCGGAGTCTTCGAGTTGATCCTCACTGAGGTGGAGAATGTCGCGGTCGCCAGCCGTGTCCAATGAGAGAACTTCGTTGACATCATCGGTGCGATGATGAACGTCGGTTTTCTCTAATTCTTCCTGTAGGCTTGCCGCCACCACCGTGGCCTCGTCACCTTCAGCGGTCGTGGTCATGGCTTTGGTATAAGCCTGCTTGACTTTCGCATGCCCATCTTCTTGATCTTCCACAGCACCCTTCTCCATCGCTAATAATACACGGTGCTCATGGTCAGCATCCTGCTGAAGTTTTTTGAGGTACTGCGACTGATATTTTTCTTTTCTTGGAACTTCAGCGCCGCTGCGGTTGGTGGTGAAACTCAAGAAATGTTCCGTTTGTTGAGTAAGCTTGGTTGAATATCTAATAGCCGTATCAATGTCTTCCACGCCTTCAAAGGTGTCCCGCAACATCATCGTCTTTTGAATCGCCCGATCTTTCTCGGTGTGATCCTTCATATTCTCCAAATCTCTTTTATTCCAATCTTTAATCACCTGGAAACGCGGTGAGTCGGGATACTCATCGCAAAGGCCGATGATGTGTTCTAGAAACATTTCCCCACTGATAAATTTCCCACGCTCATAAAACTCATTCGCTTTGGTGTAGGTTTGCTCGCACTCTTTTTCCACCTTATTCAAGCGACGAATCTGGTTCAAGAGTTGCCGCTTCAAATCCTCTTTACGAGGCCCGGCCGCCAATTGATATTCTTGGAAAAGTTTTTCTGCTTCCGGGGTGAGTTTACCATCTTCGCTAAAGTGAGGGGACTCCTCGAGGAGCTCTTGGTAGTTCTTTTTTTCCTCAATCCTCGCTTCAATTACTCCATTCAGTTTTTTAGCGGCCTCTTTCCGTTCCTCGCCAGTCATGTCGTAATACTCTTCTAAAAGCTTTTCACCTTCTTCATTGAGGCGACCATCACTTGAGAAATGTTTTTTGATACTCTCTTCATACTGCTGTAAATGTTCAGCCTTTTTTTTAAGGTGTTCGGGAAGATTGGTAATGGCATACTCACGATCTGCATTCGTCTTACAATCCCGCTCCAAGTAGACGAGATACTTCGTCTGGTCGCGTTCGCAAACCACGTGCGGACTTTTGAGCTGCGCTTCTTTGACGGAGTCTTTTACTTGCCGGATTTGATCATTGCTCAATTCTTGTTTCTCACCTCTTTTTTCCTTATCATATGAGGGCAGCTTCCATTGATCCTTTAGGTCTTCTCCCGCTTGAGATTGGTATCGATTAGTAGAAGTTTCAGCCATTCTTTCATTCTGGTAACAGTGTTGGGAATTGTAGAGGGTTGAGATTAAGACACAAGATATTTTTTTAAAAACTTTCACCATAGTTATGGCGCGACACAGTAAGTGGGCAAATATCAAACACCGTAAAAGCGCAACCGATGCTAAGAAAGGAAAAATCTTTACCAAACTCGCCAAAGTGGTCGCGGTAGCAGCGCAAAAAGGGGGAGATATGGAAACGAACGCCTCACTCCGAGTGGCGGTGGAAAAGGCCCGAGCAGCGAATGTACCAGCGGCTAATATAGAACGGGCTATCAAGAAAGGGACCGGTGAAGCAAAAGATGGCGTCCAAATGCATGAGATGATTTACGAAGGTTATGGGCCACATGGGGTGGCGATCATGGCTTTTTGTTTAACAGATAATACCAACCGAGCGTTTGCAAATTTAAGGAATATCATGACGAAAAACGGAGGAAGTTGGGGAAGTAGTGGTTGTGTGGCTTGGATGTTTACCAAAAAAGGAGTCATCGTCGCCGAAGCAGACCAACAAAAAAAAGATGAATTTGAATTATTATTGATCGACGCGGGAGCGGAAGATATCGAATGGGATGGTGATGTAGTTATGGTTAAGACAGATCCTGGGGTTTTTGAACAATGTGTAAAAGTTTTCAACGGTATGGTTGTTCAAAACTCTGAAGTTTCCCTGATCGCTAAAGAACAGAAAATTATTAATGATGAAAAAATCACCCAGGAAATCCTCGAGCTTATTGATGTTCTCGAGGAGGATGACGATGTGGTGGAGGTAGTGACCAACGCCATTTTTCCTGAATTTGTTGGGGGGTAGTGGTTGTGTGAAAGTTTTTTATAGGTTGGTTTTTGTGGGTGTTCAGAACTTCAAAGTTTTTGGTTCGAGTTTTGTTTTTTTGAAGAAGTTTTCCTCATTTTCTTTTGTCTCCTATTTCATGGAAGATGGTGGGGGTTTTCTTTTGAACACTGTTTGCACAAGTTTTGAATATTAAAAACCTAAAACGTTGATATTGGAGCTATTCATTATAAAGGGAGAGAGAAAAGTTTTTGTGGGTTTTATAATGATTATTATGTATTAATAAAAAGAAGAGAATATAAGACAGAAAGGGTTAGAGAATTCTGGTGCCATAATGAATGGTGATATAGAGTTTTCCATTCGAGTTATTTACAGCAATACCCAAACCAATTTCTTTGAAATATTTGTTCGTCATACTGTTGTAGTGCGGGGCGCTAGGCTTTCCCTTTTCCCTCATGTAAAAATCAAACGTTGGCCGGAGGGCATCTATCATTTCCTGGGTACAGTCACTCTCAACGCATTTGTAATAACCTCCCCCAATATTTTCTGAGAACGTAACACGGTATACATTTTCAAAAACGAGGCCAAAGTCCTTGAACCACTGGGCAATGATCGGGTAATCGTAATATGCTGTTTGGCCAGGCCGTTTGTGATCGATATAACCACGAGAGCGCGCGGCTTTTGACCAACGGTACGCAGAGTTATTCAAACGGCTGTTGTAGGTATAGGGAGCGCGGCCAAGCGATTCCCTCTCAGTGTTATACCACCCCAACCAGGTTTGACGAACAACCTTCATATCGACTTTTTTTAAAAGCTTGTCTCCTGCTCCTGACAACCCCTTGGTTGGTGCCGCAGCACTTATGGCGTGAGGACTCATAATAAAACCCAAGACGATACTAATCGTGAGGAAAGAGCGTAAAAAATATTTCATAAGGAAAAGGTAAAAGGGCTTTTTCTAAGGAAAATGGTCGGAGTGGCGGGACTTGAACCCACGACCTCACGGACCCCATCCGTGCGCGCTACCAACTGCGCTACACCCCGGTAAACACCCTTCATTTTACCATCTATTTCTTTATGATAGCCATCATTTCCTGATTCAGAGCTATGAAGGGGAGGATGCAGAAAAAATATATCAGACCACCGATTCCAACGAGCGGTATAACTCCCACGCTGTCACGAGCGAGATAAATAAAACCCCCCATCACCACCGCGGAGAAGGTGATTTTCGCAAGACTAGAGTAATCAAATGGTATGCGGATGTTCTTACGACACTCACGATAGGTGAGGGTGATAATGATCAACTCAGAAATAATAGTGATCACACCCGAGGCGATGAAGCCATACTGCGGAACGAATACGAGGTTGGCGATGATATTGAAGAGCACCCCGAAAAAATTAATTTTCAAAAGCTTGGACTGCTCCCCGGCGGCAATCAGCGTGAAGCTAAAGAGAGTGTTCAAAAAAGCAAACAGGGTGGGGAGGAGGAGGAGTTGAAAGGCCAGGTCCGCTCCGTAATAGCCACTCACGTTCCCTGTTAAAAAACTTTCATTCATCACGAAGCTCATTAAAGGGCGGGCTAGGACGATACCCCCCATAACAATCGGGAAGGTAATGAGGGCTAGAAAATTAAAAGCCTGTCGGAGGATCTTTTGCACCTGCTCCTTGGACTCTTCGAAGGCCCTTGTGAGTGTTGGGAGGGTGCTATTCATGAAGTAGATCGGAAGGATGGATAAGAGCTCCACAATCGAACTAGGATACCCATAAATAGCGATCTCACTTTTATCTCGGAAGAAGGAGAGGATAAGGACGTCGATTTTAAAATATATGGTACTAAGAATGATCGCCAAGCCATAAGGAAATGCTTCTTTAAAAACCTTCCTCCAATACGGAATGTTGTACCTGAAGGTAAAGGGAAAAAAGCGGTGGGTGTAAAAAACCGTCATAATATAAGTCACCACCGAGCCTAGAATTCCAGCGAAGATAAGGTGATAAAAAGCATAAGGAATGGTTTGAAAATTCCATACCACATAACCGATATACCCCGTCATGATAATCTTCCCGATGATTAAGGCAATGGTAGCCGAAGTCATCTTTAAATGAACCTGGAGGATCGATGAGATCGTGCTAGCCATCATCGTGAAGACGGTGGTGATGGCGGCGATCGCCACTCCAACTTTCACAGTCCAAGTGTAGTTCTCAGCGGGGATCAGGAAGATAAATAACGATGCCAGGGCCATCGCCAGGGTGATGGTGAAGAGCAGCATCCCAGAGATGTTTCCCAGAATGAATTGTTGCTCTTCTTCAGTTTTCGCACTCGACATCTCCCGAACGGCGATGGTGAACAGGCCGAAATCAGCCACGATTCCGAAGAAGGCTAGATAGGTGTAGATCAGTTTATATTCCGCTGGAATACCCCCCAACCCAGGAATGGTTTCGAGTGAGGTGATGGCTTTAATGACCACCACTGACAGCACCGCGGTAATGACTTTACCGAAGATTTGGATAAAAGTGTTTGATAGGATTTTTCTGGCGCTCATAGAGGAATGCTGGCGCCGTTGGGACATATTCTTTTCTCGAGGCTAGCTCTCGAAAAGATATGATCCCAGGCGCATAAATTAAGATAATTGTGTTTTTAGAAAATCGGGGTAGCCATTCAAAAACGATTTACTATCGGTAGGTTTTTTCCCGGCGATTTGAACAGTTTTTAAGATGATCGCACCACTGATGGTTTTGATACCAACAACGTGGCCGTTTTGAAACACCGTGCCGGGATTTTTTGAATAATCAGTATCTTGATGTGAAAAATCCAATAAGGATAATTTCTGTTCTTTGAAGAAGGTATATACCCCCGGCCAAGGGGTGAAAGCACGCAGCTTATTGTAAATCTGTTCGGATGTTTCCTTCTGCCAATCGATCAAGCCGTCCTCTTTTGTGATTTTCGCACAATGGGTGGCCTTCGATTCATCCTGATCTTGCGGACTCATAGAGTGGTAGTTCTTGATCACACTGCAAATTAGTTCGGCACCAATATCCGAACATTTTTTCTCAAGTTCGGGATAACGCATGGCGGGATCGAGGGGGAATTGGAGTTGAGAATAGATAGCGCCGGCATCCATTTCTTTCGCCATGCGGATGATGCTGACGCCGGTCTTGGTATCGCCATTCAGCAGCGCCGACTGCATCGGGGTGGCTCCACGGTAGAGGCAGAGTAGTGAGGGATGGACGTTGAGCGAATCCTTCAGGGGCATTTTCAAAACTTTGGCTGGAAGGTATTGGCCGTAGGAGGCGGTAATCAGGAAATCGATTTTGTCGGACACGAGCTCTGGTATTTCCGATGCTTTGCTCGGTTGTAGCACTTTCAACCCCAACTCCAGCGCTTTTATTTTCACCGGCGAGGGGGAGAGCTCTTGCTTACGGCCAGCGGGCTTATCAGGTTGGGTGACGACGGCTTTGATCGTGTGTTCTTTATTCAACCGTTCCAAGATCGGAACGGCGAATTCAGAAGTGCCGAGGAAAAGGAGGGAGTATTTCATAGCTACAGCATATCGTTAATGTACAGTTGAGGACATTGCAAAACCAGCATGAAGGTATGGTATAATACCTGCCTAGAAATTATAAAGTGTGTGAAAAACCTCGACGATCATATACGGGATTTAGAACGAGCCGCTGCTAGTAATGGTGATGCTGGTTCAAGACTTAATCATGCCATAAAGCAACAAAGAATGGGAGTTGGGATTCCTGAAGAGGAATTAATAAACTTTTTATTAGACCCAACGACACGAGACGCAATAATAGCAGTGATTCATCAAAAAAATGATGTTTTTTTAAATTTCATAGTTCAGGTGCCAGAACAAGCAGATGCGGCCATTAGCCTTCATGACCAATACAAATGGTTACGAAAAGATGATGAACCTCGTCCTACTACCCAATCAATCGAATCAATGCTTGTTGATTATTTAAGAGCTCATGAACTTCATCGTAGGGCAATTCGGACGATCAACAATCCACGGATTCTCTTGGAACCAGTTATTAAGGACTATAAGTCATGGAGAGGAGATAATGATTACCCATACAGCGCTGGTTTTCGACGATTAGTAAAAGCTCTCGACGATAGAAGTGGCCAACCCTTTCGAACCTTTATCGATCCATATTTGCAAAATATGTGGAAAATCCCTGAGTTAGTTAAGGAAAATGAAGGGGGTGTTGATGGATGGCGGGTGTTCATTACTGAAGGTAGTCACTCCCTCAACCAAAAAAATAACCCTTGTACTAAACAAACATACTTTAACCTAAGGGATGAATGGCGTAGAACTTTTGGTAAGGGGCAAAAACTCCATTCCCCCACCAAAGAGCAATACGCCATTTTGAATATGTTTTATTTGTTACGATGGCATATCGGTATTGACGAGGGTGATAGGTGTATGTTGGAGGAGCCCGCATGTGATCCTTTAACGTCTCTTGGTTTTTGGGATGAGAATAAGGTGTTCTTTAGTTTTGATTTTGTTGATACGGAGAGCGACCGTGTTAGTTTTCGGCCTACCATCATAGTGCCAGGCGTTTATCGGCGTGGGAAATGGACAGGGGCGGTGTAAAAATCCAAACAACCCCGCCAGTATAGCGAGGAATTATGAAGGCGAAATGAAGATGAGGTTGCTTCATCGTCATGAATACATGACTCCTCGCGATGACAAATAACTAGTACTTCGCCAAATGCGCGAAAGCCTTGTTGGCTTGAGCCATCTTGAAGGTGTCTTCCTTCTTCTTAATAGCGAGTCCAGTGTTCTCACAAGCTTCGATAATTTCGTTAGCGAGGCGGCGGGCGAGGGGAGCACCTTTCTTCTCTCGTGCAGCTCCCAGCATCCAACGGAAAGCGAGAGCGAGTTGGCGTTTGGGTTGTACTTCAATCGGAATTTGATAGACCGATCCACCAATACGCTTGGCTTTCACCTCGAGAGTAGGGGAAATATTGCGGATAGCCTTCTCAAAACTCTCCATCGGTTTGGTATAACCACGGGTCTTCACGATCTCCATACAGTCGTGGAAAATACTACGAGCGGTGGTTTTCTTCCCCTGCTTCATCAAATAGTTCACGAAGGTTTCAATCAATTCGTTGGAGTGAGCCGGGGTAAAGGATGGAGCGCGTTTAGACATAGTAGAGAGGACTTAGGGGTTTAATGGGAAATGAATTATCGTTTAGTACCATAGAGAGATCGACCTTGTTTGCGGTCTTTCACACCTTCACAGTCGAGACGACCACGTACGATATGGTAACGAACTCCAGGAAGATCTTTCACACGACCGCCACGGATAGTGACCACCGAGTGCTCTTGGAGATTATGACCTTCGCCACCGATATAAGCAGTCACTTCCATACCATTCGTGAGCTTCACCCTCGCAATCTTTCGGAGAGCGGAATTCGGTTTCTTTGGCGTCATGGTCGTCACTTTCGTACACACACCACGCTTCTGAGGACAGCCACGAAACATCTTCACCGGGCGTCGTTTCAGGTTATTAAACATGAGTTGCAGTGCCGGAGACTTGGATTTCATACGGCTATTGCGGCGTGGCTTGCGAATCAGTTGATTGATCGTTGGCATGGAGAAGAGTACTTAGGGGCGTTTAAAGCTTTGTTATTTTACGCATTGTTTGGGCTATTGCAAGAGCAAAGGTGTCCTCAGTAGCCGGGGACTAAATAGCCCTTCTCGGGCACGGTTCAGTCTACTCTCAAATAAGATTCAAATAAGTGCCCATTCTGAACCTGTCCGCTCGCCTCATATCAACATAAATACTCGGCTCCTCGACGCCCTCGAACGCCTATTTTAGCCCCGGCTAAGGTATGCTATTCTTACAGCACATTAACCCCTACCTATGAACTACGATACGTTTTGGTTGATGAATTTGGAGCAGTGTCACTGCGATGAGGAGCTAGGAGTCATTACCGCAGACGAGTGTCTTGAGATGATCCTCAAGGTTCGTAGCTTATAGTTTTATGAAGGATCGAGAACACCAACTCTTGCTGGCGATCATCGATAACTTTATCCGCACCGCCGTGCCGGTGGGTTCACGGACGATTGTGACGGAATATAAGCTGAAGATTTCTCCCGCCACAGTGCGCAATGAAATGTCCAAATTGGAAGAAAAAGGGCTTATTGTCCAACCTTATACCTCCGCCGGCAGAGTACCCACTACCAAAGGCTATCGGTTTTTCGTAGAAACGATCAAGGTTTCAGAAAAGGAAGATCAATTAGCCCGCAACGCCTTTGGTCAGCAATTGGAGCTCTACCAGCATCAGTTGGACCGGCAGCGAATCTATCGAGCGGTCGATGTGCTCTCTCGGGTGGTGGACAACATCGCCTTTGCCACCCTTCCCGACAACGATCAGACTATTTTCTTAGGGTTGTCGAATACCTTGAAGCAACCAGAATTTGTGGCCAACCCGCAGATCGCCTCTGGGGTCGTCGAGGTGCTGGAGCGCAATTTCCTCAACCTCTTGAATTCGCTCGAGGTTGACGACCAGGTGCGGATCTATATCGGCGAAGAAAACCTTATCGAGCAGTTCCAGAGCTGCAGTATGTTGATTAGTCGATACAAGCTTGGGGATCGGGCTGGTTTTCTGGGAATCTTGGGGCCCATGCGTATGAGGTACTCTTATAATAAGGCAGCGCTCGAGGAGGCGGGGGAGTTTCTTCGGGGAGACGTGAAGTAAGACAGAATTATTCTATTTCTAGTTGTCACAACGAGACTATTAGCAATTTTTCATATGGTTTTTTTGGGATATAGGTAAAAAGTGGTTGGTCGACTAGAAGTTTTCGAGGAGATAATCGATCATCTTC
>CXWL01012825.1_pt1 | contig 21052 bp, 19 predicted proteins | sample 590931 | NCBI WGS metagenome assembly CXWL01 (sample SAMEA3498368, study PRJEB10139) | groundwater metagenome | biome: water well; material: biofilm material | place: Germany | collected 2015-04-27 | reverse complement strand
GCCACATCGCCCTCATGGCCGACGGCTGTTCTCTTGGCACGGTCGAGTCGCATTGTGCGACACGACGGTGCCTGAGTCCACCTGGCACGGCGTCTCCGGACGCGGTGCGTCAGAGACCTGACTGGAAAAGTCTCCGCCCAGAGAGGCCTTCAGGGAGATTCCTCCAGCGTGAATGGTCAAGCATGCAGAGCAGACGTCTTGGCTGGACATCCCGTGGCGTTTGAACTCAAACAAGAATGGGCCGGTGTGGGGTTCAAAGTTTCCCTCTCGGTCAGGTGTCAAAACCAGATCGCTGAACAGTTTCTTATCGAAAAACCGTGATCCGAGCTGGCCGGGAGTGGTCCATATCTGGATAAAACTGTTTGCATTTATCTGTAAGTGCATGCATATTTATCCATACCTATGAAGCGCGTTGAGCTGGATCGCCGAGCGAAAGCGGTGTTCCGACGCCATCGAGGCGTGCTACGGACCTCTCAAGCCCTGAAGCTCGGGATTCATCCGCGCATTCTTTACCGCCTTCGTGACGCCGGGTGGCTTGTCGCGGTGACCCGGGGAGTGTATCGGCGGGCCGACCTGCCGGAGCCGAGCCATCCGGATCTTCTGGTCGTAGCACGTCGAGTCTCGCAGGCCGTGATATGTCTCATCTCGGCACTCTCTTTCCATGGCCTTACCACCCAAATCCCGCACGAGGTCCAGATTGCGTTGCCTCGTCGGACCCGGTATCCACGGCTCGACCATCCTCCGCTGCGCGTCTTTCTGATGACGGGTGCCGCGTATACTGAAGGGATCGAAACGCATTCCATCGAGGGGATCCCGCTTCGCGTCTATGACCCAGCAAAGACGGTGGTAGACTGCTTCAAGTTTCGGAACAAAATCGGCATTGACGTAGCCGTGGAGGCACTGCGACTCGCCCGTGAGCGGAAGCACGTGACGCCCCGTGCGCTGCTTCAGTATGCCCGCCTCTGCCGAGTGGAACGTGTTATGCGTCCGTATCTGGAGGCACTAACATAATGGCCGGTCATCCATCCAATTTGCCGGCATCGATTCATCAGCGGCTGCTCAATCAGGCGAAGGAGCAGAGCCGGCCTCTTCAAGAGTTGCTCCAGTATTTTGCCATTGAACGATTCCTCTTCCGCCTCAGTCAATCGCCGCATGCCAGCCGGTTTTATCTCAAGGGGGCGCTCATGCTTCGGATCTGGGATGCGCCCCTGTCGCGTCCGACGATCGATGTGGATCTGATGGGGCGGCAGATGTTGTCCCAGGATGAGGTGGAGCAGGTCATCAAGGACGTCTGTGTGCAAACGGTACCGGATGACGGCTGCCGCTTCGAGGCAGCCACCGTGCGAGCCCAACCCATTCGCCTTGAGGATCAGTATGGGGGCATCCGTGTCGCGTTCATATCCCATATTGGAAAGATCCGGCTCAACATGCAGGTGGATGTCGGATTTGGTGACGTCATCGTTCCAGGGCCGATTCCGATTGATTTTCCAGCGCTCCTGGATTTTCCGGCCCCTCATCTTCTGGCCTACTCCCCTGAGAGTGCGATCGCAGAGAAATTTCAGGCGATGGTGATACTGGATTCAGCGAACAGCCGAATGAAGGATTTTTATGACATTTGGCTTCTCGCCAGAGGTCATCCATTCAAGGGCTCTGTTGTAAGCGAAGCGCTTCAGGCCACGTTTACGCGGCGACAGACCCCATTCCCGGTGGACATCCCCACTGCACTGACAGATCGCTCTGTGAAGGATCGCCTCAAGCAGACGCAGTGGAATGCCTTTCTCCGGAAAGGCCACCTTGCTGCTGAACACGTGTCACTCAGTGAGATTGTGGAGTTACTGCGAGCCTTCCTGATCCCACCAATGCAAGCCGCTGCCAAACAAGAAAGCTTTGACCGTCATTGGCCAGCCGGTGGGCCCTGGACGTGAGTGGAATGCCGTTGCCGGAGTTAGCGTCATACTCATACTTCCAAAGGATGTCGTCCTGATCGAATTCTAAGACGTGAAGATTGATGGGAGAGAAGACTGTCAGTGCTCCCTCTGATGTGGCCATTCCTGAAGAGGGTGTTTCCTTCCAATCTCTTTTTCTTCTCCTCCTCGATCCCCACGGAAGAGCAGAACCGATCCTCAACGGCCTCACACAGCTGATCTGCACACCGACCTCCTCTAAACACGTTGTATCGCCCCTCACCTACATCGGGGCGCAATAGAATCTCCCAGTCTGTGGCCACGCGCGATTGCAGGCGCGACATCGTCCGCGGTGGCGCGGTCGCCACGGGCGTGCCACANNGGCTCATCTCGTGGCACCGTCGAGTCGGATTGCGCGACACGACGGTGCCGGACTCCACCGGGCACGGGGTCTCCCGACGCGGTGCCTCAGATGCATGGCTGCCGAAGCTCCTTGCCCAGTGAAGCCTGCAACGCAATTCCCAAAGATTGAATGGTCAGGAATGCAGAGCAGAACTCTTTGCTGGACATCCGGGACTCGAAGGGAAAGGGAGTGGTAAGTGACTACCCATGGGTCACACGAGCCTATCGACAGGCGAGAGAGTACCCACGCCAGGGAACGGCGAACCAAGCGCGTCCGTAGACGGCAAAGGAAGCGTCGCCAAAATCTAATTGTTCTAGAGAAAAACCCTACGTGTTCCAGGCGTGTTCTCTTGAGAGCACAATTGGCCCAAAATCCCCTCAAGTAAACTGAGCTAAACTGAGTACAGAAAGCAGCAAAACAACGCTCCTGGAGCACTATTTCACAGTTTTCACAAGGAGATGAGTGGAGGTATCGGAACGGCTTAAAAGGCTGATGCTCTATCCGACTGAGCTACGGGCGCACTCATGTTTGAAAGAATCAGGAACGCTGTACCTGCAAGTGAAGCGCTAGTCTGAATTGTGAAGGAGGGTGGCGTCAAGTAGAGGTTCATACCTGACTTCCGTTTGGATGTATCGTTTTAGATTCATGGTGAATCCTTTTAGATTCATTACCGTCCATTCCCTCGTACGAGTCCTTCCCAATCTCTCTTTGCCGGAAGAGCGGCATCGACGCTCACAGTCTGCGTATTTCTTTCATTATCCAAGGAGTCAGTTCCGAACTCCATCCGTGGCTTGTCACTTGCTTGAAGGAACACGACATAGGGCCGATCCGTCTCGGAATGGAAATTGGAATGCAGTTCGATGTGGGCAATCTTGGACGCACGCGTGGTCGCTTCGTCTCATGGAAACCACGTTTCATGAAATACACCGAACACAGAAGAACAGCTCATATAAACAATGACATATGAACAAATCGAGGATATACGTACCAGTAGAGTTCCTTGAACACAATGGCACAACTGACTAACCCTTGCCAAATGGATCTAGGCACATGACTCCGATCTAGGTCGATGAACTCAAATTACTAGAGCTACAAGGCAGTATAGGAAATGTCTACTCACCTAACTTTTCGACGAGTTGATGAAGGAGAGAGGAATCACCATAAAGGGTTATTGTGGAAAATACGCAACAGGAATATGACGTGCAGCGAAACAAGGACGGTGCCCTAAAAGCCGCAACAAAATAGAAGGGCACTGCCGTCAACAGACCGCGCAGTACGCGGGAGCATCAATAAGACCAAAGAGTTATTAAGCTGCTCCTGTACAGATGAACAGTACAACGATATCCAAACGCGCTCGTTTTCCTTACCGTCTTGTACTAGGCCTTATGGCTCTACTCGCTCTAGAAAATCCGGAGATCGCAACGGCGCAAGTACGTCCTGACCAATCTCAACTGCCTGATCCACCTTCCACGACACGAGTAGCAATTCCCCGCGTCTCATCGACTACAGAAGCAGAGAGTGACATCTTTCTCATGATGAAAGAGGAGAGAGAAAGCATCTCTCGCGGGCTCGGCAACGAACAGCCGATTTCTCAGGCGCCTTCGAATGTCTATGTCATCACAGATGAAGATATCCGCCATTCCGGAGCAACGGACATACCGACTCTCTTACGGCGTATTCCTGGAATGGAAGTCATGCAAATGACTGGTGCCGACTTCAATGTTAGCACACGTGGGAATAATCAGACCGCTGCCAATCACTTACTTGTATTGGTAGATGGGCGCCCGATCTATGAATACGCCTTTGGCAGCGTATTTTGGTCCTTATTGCCGGTGACGCTACCGGAAATTAAGAAGATTGAAGTGATGAAAGGACCCTCTGCGGCAATCTACGGCTTCAATGCATTTGACGGTGTCATTAACATTGTAACCAAATCACCACAGGAGATGAAGGGCAACACAAACGGCACCTATGCTCAATTCGGCGGTGGAGAATTTGGTACAATCCGATCGACCCTCATCCAAGCTGGCACGCATGGCGATTTTGGATACCGACTCTCTTTCGGCCACGATCAGAATCAGACGTGGAGTAATCGAGATGTANNGAACCGTGGAGTATCCCACGGCGGAGTCACTCGTCAAATTTCAACGGACTTCAGCATAACCTCGAGATGTACTGGCCTTGCGGTCAAATAAGTTTAACTTACAGACCCAATACTCCTTCAAGGATAATTCAAAGGTATCCCTATCCGGTGGGTTCATCAATTCTAATCGGTTTGATGGTCAAGTATTCGACGTGGTTCACGAGTCTTCACAACTCTCGAACGGCTACGTACAAGCTTCATATGAACGTTCTAACTTCTTCATCCGCACCAGCTGGACACGTTGGGATAGAAACAGCCTTGAACTCGTTGACCCTCAACTCAGAGGCCTGGCAGCCAGTACGGATCGAAATGGAAACTCTACACAGACATTCAGACACGACGTATATACACTATGGACTCAGCATACGGTGGACATCGGATCAACAAACAGGTTGATCTATGGTGTGAACGCATTTCACAATGTAGTCACTCAGGTCAATGTATTCGATAGCGCAGTCCAAGAGAATCGGTTTGGAACGTATGTCCAAGACGAATGGCGCATCACAAATAACCTGACGTTTATTCCGGGAATTAGAATCGACCTGCACAGTGAGTTAAATCCGACATATAGTCCACGTGTTGCAGTCCTCTACCAGCCAACTAAAGACCATACCTTCCGAATCTCCGGCTCCATGGCATTTCGTCCGCCTAATCCGTTGGAGGCACACACTGACCAACGAAATGTGATTCTCCCATTGGGGCTTAGCATACCTGCAATTGGGTCACGAAACCTGCAAGCCGAGAAGATCGTTTCATACGAGGCGGGATATCAAGGCTGGTATTGGAAACATCGCCTAAGGGTGCGCGGAGACATATTCTTCAATCATCTGTCAAATTCAATCGGGGTGGTCCAAACACCCGATGGATCTGCCTACACAAACGCGAACTTCGGACAAGCCGACATATATGGAGCTGAAGTGGGATTTGAATTCTTAGCGACCTCTTGGCTGACAGGTTTTTTCAACTATTCCACAGTTCAGGTGCATCAGACTTCAGATTTGGTTGCAGCCCAACAACTAAATACCCGAGGGGCACCGCCCTATAAAATTAGTGCGGGCTTACGTGGAGAATGGGACAACGGGCTTAGCGCTGAATCTGTCGTGCATCATGTTGCGGCTTCCAGTTATCCTGTCTCTGCAGCATTCGCTTACTTCAACGGTTTTTTCGGCGGCATTGTCCCACCTGACAGTCGAGTTCCCGCATATACCCTCCTGAATGTGCGCGGTGCCTATCGATTCTGGAAGGACAGAGCTGAAGTGGCTATAGCGGCATTCAATGCGATTAATGATCGCCATCAGGAAAATCCTGTTGGAGACGTAATAGGAAGCAGGGTGATGGGATGGTTAACGCTGAGATACTAAGTCACTGCCCATCGAAAGGGATGGGCAGGACAGTCGAGGAAAATACGGAAGGTTTCGCGAGGTGATCCTATGCAGAAAAGTACTCACTTGACATAGATATGGAATACCCCGCATCTACACGATATGTGCTACGTGAATAAACAACGAGTTGGTTCATTATATGAATTCAGAGACGTGGATTGTTCTACTAACCCGATGTCATATATCGACTATCTGGACCGGTCCAATGCGAATCAAAACATGAGAACTGCAAAAGAGCACATAGCTTCTTTTCTGAGACCGAAAAATGGGCATGTGCTGCTCGATATCGGATGCGGAGTAGGTCATGATGCTAAGGTGCTCGCCAGCTTTGTTGGAAAAACAGGATTAGTTGTAGGAATAGACAAGAGCAAGGTGATGATCCAAGAAGCAAAACGCAGATTCCGCCGGACCGCGCTACCCATAGAATTCTACCCTTGCGACGCTCACAAGCTAGTTTTTCCAGCGAACAAATTTAATGGCAGCGTATGTTTTAGTGTGTTGACACATTGTGAGCAGCCCGCTGCGGTCATATCGGAAGCTCATAGGGTTCTCAGGCCTAGAGGGCGTCTGGTCGCGTTCGAGCCAGACTGGGACTCTTTGGTCATCAGTACAGGTGAGCAGGCTTCGGACAAACTTCTTACGAGCATCCTGAAGAAAAGCGTTTACCATGGAGGCATTGCACATCAATTGCCAAATCTCTTCACCCAGTGCGGATTTCAATTCGTAACAGTTCAGACCATCGCTCTGACAATCTCGGATTATAAATTGGCAAATAAGGCGTGGAGAATCGAGCCCAATATCGCACATGCTCATAATACTCGCCTAATCTCTGCTGCAGATGCGGATCACTTGCGGTGTGGACTTCGCAACCTAACTCATCAGTTTTTTGGAGCCTTAATGGTTTTTGCCGTTATGGGCACAAAAGAGTTCCATCGATCGAAAACCAAAGCAGGCGAAGAAGGGACGATCGTGCAGACCATTAGTAGGAAACCGATAAACCAAAAGAGGAGGACTCATGGCACCCAAAACAACTTCAAAGAAAATTACCGGAGCGACCCTAATCGTTAAGGCGTTGCCCAAAAAATCAGCTGGACCACTAATTAAAAAGAAACTCGACAACCTTACCTTTGATGATTTCAATACGATCGGGAAACAGATACAGAAATACTGGGGAAACGATCCGACCAAGTTCGCAGTCAATATGGGAACAATGTACGATCCAATCAAATGCGGGGGATGTTTCTGCTTTTGCTAAGCATTCATAAGATACTCTACAGCCTTCTTATCTTAGCGAACGGCCAGATTCTATGTTGCTAAATCGCTCTGCTCGTTTAAGGATGTAACAGATCAGTGGGAGTTCATGGTTTGCCCATGAGGGAGTGTATTTACAGCGTTCCCGTTCAGGTCGTAGAGATTCCTGATGGCGTTGTCCTGAAACGTGGGTGCAATGAACTGAAAATTTGCGGAGCAGACGCGAAAGAAATAGTGCGCACAGTTCTCATGACCTCCCAAAATGGCGGGACTACTACCGATGAGATCGCAAGTCGGCTTTCTAAGAGATCAAAGCCTCAGGTTGAGAAAATCATTGCACACCTTTTTGAACGAGGGTTTCTTGTATCGGGAGCTTTTCGAGGACACTCTGCAGCAGCACCGGAATCTCAGCTTGACATCTTTTTTTGGCACTTTGACGGAGTGTCCGCAACTATGATCGAGCAATTTAAGTCTACCCGCATTTTAATCGTCGGCATAAACTACATTTCCAGACAGTTTATCATGTCGTTGCTTGCCTGCGGCCAACAGAATTTCCAGATCATTGATGATACCAGGCAACGCAATCTGCGTTTTTTTGATAGTACTGGCCGTCTCAAGACTACCGAATGGGGCGCTTCGTCAAATCGTTTCATCAAGTGGCAAGAAGGCTGTCAATTGCCTGAAGGAGACTGCCTCATCGCCACATCTGATTTCGGAGGTCAACAATCCCTACTCTCATGGAATCGTCTGTGCCTCCAGAAGAAAATCAAGTTTATGCCGATTACTTTGACAAATTTTACTGGACTCGTGGGCCCCTTGGTTATTCCTGGCGAAACGGCATGTTACATGTGTTTTCTATCTCGACAACGCAGCCATTCGACTGACGATCTGACCGAATCGCTCATTGACTCGGTCGCATTTGAAGGTCAACATATTGTGGGGTTTCATCCTTCGATGGCATCAATTCTGGGAGACATTGCAGCTTTTGAACTTACTAGACACTATGCGCAGACACTACCGGGCCAAAGTTACGGCCGCATTCTGGAAGTAAACTTGCTCGCCGGCGGCATGACGCCCCGAAGAGTTCTGAAGGTACCTCGATGCTCCGACTGCAGCCCTTTTCATCAGCAATCTTCTCTTGCTGTGTTGAATCCTGGATGTGCAATCAACAATACACCATCGAGAGTATGATTCCATGACTACCATTACCGATCTATTAGGCCTGCTTGTTGATGATCGGGTTGGCATCATACGCCATGTCAGTGAGGTCAGGCACGGCGCAGGAACTCCAAACTTTGTCTGCATGTCTGCAGAAACCTGCATGGTTAACGGGATTTCAGGACTCACTAAAAAAGGCAGGATTTATGGAACAGGAGTAGCAATTGACAGGGAGCGCGCCATCTCCAAGGCGGTTGGCGAGGCGGTGGAACGATACTGTGCCATTGCCTATATTCGTGAGGAGCTTTCGCTCACTTCATATTTATCAGCACCATTCCGTTGCGTTCAACCAGAAATATTTGCGCTCTACACTGCCGAACAGTATTCTGATCCGACTTTCCCTTTTTTGCCATTTACTCGGGAGACACCAATCCGCTGGGTTCCCGCGATTGATATCGTCTCCGGTGATAAAAAATACGTTCCAGCGGACTTCGTTTATCTTTCTTACGGGAGTCGCGAGCTGGTCGGCGAACCACTACTAGCCCCGTTGATGTCCACTGGCCTAGCGTGCCATACGGATCCGACCCTTGCCGCAATTTCTGGGATTTGTGAGGTAGTCGAACGAGATGCAATCGCAATAGCTTGGCAGACTGAACTGTCACGACCGCACATTCGCCTCGGCTCTCTTAGCAATCAAAATCAACTGCTCGCCCAGCGGCTCTCACGACCTGAATCATCAATTGCCCTCTTGGATTTTACTCTGGACCACGGAGTCACCGTGGTCTTTTCGACTATGAGATGTGGAATTCCCAAAGCACCTGCGCTGCTTGTTGCTGCGGGTTGCAGTCTCGATCCTGAAATAGCCGTCCAGAAGAGTTTGGAAGAACTGGCGCAAATCATTCCGTTTGCTCTACGTGAGAAACAGACCAAGCCTTTTTCTCCAGGAGCAAATTGGGAACATGTAGTCGATCCAAAATCCCACGCTGCCGTTTACTATGACCATGCAAATGCGCGGAAGGCTGAGTTTCTATTCGCCTCGCCCAATCAGATTTCTTTTCAGGAACTAAGAAACCATTCCACTGGGCATCCTGAAAAAGATCTTGGTTCTCTCATTAAGCGTATTTCTGCCGTTGGGCATTCAGTTCTACTCGCTGATATCACAACCGAAGATATAAAAGACCTTGGGCTTCACGTTTTACGAGCAATCATTCCTGGCTTTCACCCTTTGTATATGGGACATCAATTCAGGGCATTGGGAGGAAGTCGATTGCGGGCAATGCAGAAGAAATTTTCAACGCGTCATCCAGGCCAGATCAAGATTGACAACCCCTTTCCCCACCCTTTTGCTTAAAATCTCATACACATTATGACTTTTATCCGTTGGCAAGATCTCGCATTCTCGGCAGGATCCGAAACTTCTCTCTGGGAATTGTTTCATGAAAATAGCAAGCTGGGACGTCATGCGCCAGGTCTTACCGAGAAAGAAGTTCGTGAATACGTCGCAAGTCTTCCTGAGAGCCTACAATTTGACGGTTACCCAACCGTAGCGTTACCGAAACGCTTGCCGACACTTCATCTATCAGTAAGAGAGGCCATACAAGGTCGCATATCTCACCGCGAATTCATTAAAGCTTCTATGCCGTTAAATCATCTGACAGCACTCCTGCTCCTAGGATATGGCATCGTTGATTTCACACCGGCCCACGCAGGTGAAAGCCCAATCCGCCGAAGACGCGTCGTCCCCTCTGCTGGTGCACTTTATCCATTAGAGATCTTTTTCCACGCCACGCGAGTGCGGGGTCTGGCGACTGGTTTATACCACTTTAACCCCTCTCATCGTGTAGTTGAGCTCGTCAGAAGCGGCGACCAAACAAAAACCTTCAAGAAATCTTTTGTTCAGATGCCGGCTGTGACGAAAGCCTCCCTGGTCATCTTTATTACAGCTATGTTTGAGCGATCTACCTTCAAGTATGGCGATAGAGGCTATAGATTTATCCTACTTGAAGCTGGCCACGTCGCACAGAACATAAATCTTGTAGCAGGAAGTCTTGGATTTGGCTCTGTCAATCTTGGAGGTTTTTTTGAACGAGAGGTGGACGACTTTTTGGCTATCGATGGAATTACTCACTCGACAATTTATACGCTCGCCATTGGAACTGTGAAATCACAACGGGATTCAAACATCAACCTGGGCTTAAGGAGGGTTTCACATGTTGCAAACACAAGAACAACGTACGGGCCTAACAAGTGATAGATTCTTGGATTTGCACCGACTGCTTATGACCAAGAATGATTACTTCTCGGCTGGCCCAGTGAAGACTCCGCCGCATGGCACGAATCCAAATAAAGTGCGAGCTCTCGGGAAGTTAATCAAGTGCGCGTCTGAAGAATTGCCTCTAGAATATCAGAATGGCTTCAGCAAACCTTTACTAAATAATCTTCAACAGATATCCGAGAAGATGCTCCTCTCTTTCCCCCAACCACACGGGTGGTGGGGGCTCATCTTCTGCGCGAACGCGGCAACACAAGCGTCAACCACGAGCCCTGTGCACAGTTCAGTCCAGAGATTGCAAGCCGTAATTGCAGACATTTATACCTCTTTTCTCTATTCTGATGATCGGGTTAAGCTGGGCCTCGATCGTAAACAAAGACTGCCTCCGCTTGGTGCCTTCACTGCTCCCATACTTCCCTCACATCAAGTCTCTCCTCCTCCATATATGTATAGTGTGGAGTTAATGAAAGAGCTGTCAGCTGATTTCACGGCAGGTGTAGTAAGTTTGCCATCAGGCTATATAAACCACCCCATTCTTTGGTCTATTCTCGCGCACGAAATAGGTGGTCACGATGTCTTGCATGCGGACGAAGGTTTGTTGCCCGAATTGCTGAAGGGAATCAAGAGCCTCTTTAGCGGACCACATGCAGATGCCCTGGCATCCCTATGGCAGTTCTGGGGTGAAGAGGCCGCAGCCGATGTGTGTGGAGTCCTAAACATTGGGCCCGCTTATGGGTTGGGGGCTATTGTGTTTCATACGGTCATTGCACACATTGGCGGGAATCCAGACGAGCATGAGAATACTGACAGAAATCACCACCACCCACCGATTCTTGATATCAAACCGAATCCACACCTAATTGGAGACGCCCATCCAATTCCAGCGTTTATACCCTATGTCATTATAGGTGCAATTGAAAAGCTCACAGGACTTACCCGTTCCACCAAGACACGATACATCTCACAGATCGAAGAATTGGCTAAACTATGCACACCTGATTGCGAAGCAATCAATTTAAACGACTATATTATTGCAAACGATGAGGGCAAGTGGATGAAACTCGGTGCAGAGCTTTCATTCAATGAATTGATGGATTCGGCGCTAAAAGTTGGACGGCATATAGCAAGCGCTACGTTCCCCTCGCTAAACAACAAGAGACTCCAGGACTTTGAGACTTGGGACGATGCCGATGAGGAAGTCGCACATGATGTAACTAATGCACTAGTTGCAGGTGATCCTATCGATAAAGTAAAGCAGAAGAATGGTTCTGATCCTGAAGATGCTCAGCTCCTTGCCGGTGCAATCCTTGCCGTATTTCGACAACCAGGAAGATACGACCGAGTTAATGAAGCACTCGGAGAGGCTTTTGATCATAGCTACACGGATGACCCGCTCATACATCTTGTCCATTGAGACGAGAACGAATACGGGTTCTGCTCCGCTTTATGGAAAGTAATTAGGGCGAAACGTAACCAAAGAAGCACCGCAAGAAGAGCTTAAAGAGATTTTCCTTGCGGTGGTTGAACCAATACTTGATTTCCTTCAGATACATCGGGAAGTGATATGTAGACACGCCTCGGTGATTGTATGAAATGTGCGTAGCAAACGACCAGAAGCCCTCGATGCCATTGAGGTGATTTCTAGTGCGACGAGCAACCATACTTTTGCTGTGATTGACCGTGTGCCGTATACTACGACCAATAGCTACTACAAAAGGATTCACCAAGAATCATTTTGGATTCAGGAAACAACCCTGCCTTTCTGAGCACCCAACAGAGACTCAAGCGTTGAATAGGTTGAAATTGTGAGGTTTTCTTCCCATTCTTGCGAGTGCGCATTCTAAATGGCATATGAATTGCTGTGTGGCTGAGTGGTGCACTCTATTGGGATGTTGGGCATCGGCGGGATACCGGCGCATATACATCCTTACAGTAAGGAATTGCTTCCAAAGGGATGAGAATATCATCCTCATAACTGACCACCCTTGAGAGAAAGTCTCTCATGATTTAAGAACTCCTCATGCTAGCAACGTCACCACTGGAAATATCTTGCCTCATTGACGGAACTAGAAACCGATCTTTCGCCCAATTGGTCAGTGGCTTGATCGAAGACGGCCTGATGGTCAACCGCGACTATTCCCCGACTAGATCGACGTCTCTCGCACACGACAGACCACTCCACGGAAGTCTTCTTTTTCGCCTCCCAGTTATAACCCTCTCCCATCGTCTCAGAATCATGGGATACGCGGGCGCTACAATGGCAACAGCCTCACGTGCCAGCCCCCGAAATGATGCGCTCTTAACGCGGCATAACACGAGCATTCTTCCCTCATAGCAGACTCAATTACCGAGGGCTCGCGTGTTACGATATTGGCCAACCTTCTTTCCTGCTTGCATTACCTTCGTCGCCATCGCTTTATTGATGGTGTGCCCCGTCGCTGCCCAGACGGAAGAAAACAAGAACAAATTGAGTGCGCCATCTGCTCGGGGCATCCCCGACGAACTGCAACTGCTCAAGGAGGAAGAAACCGTCAGCATCGCCTCTCGCTACGAGCAACCCATCTCGCAAGCGCCGTCGAACGTGTATGTGATCACCGACGAGGATATTCGTCATTCCGGTGCGACCGATCTGCCGACAGTTTTGCGCCGTATACCTGGTATCGACGTCATGCAGGTCACGGGCGCCGACTTCAACGTCAGCATTCGAGGAGACAATCAGCTCAATGCCAACAAGTTGTTGGTGATGGTCGATGGACGATCGATCTATGTCGACATGCAGGGCGGGCTATCGTGGAAGAATATTCCCGTCACCTTGCCGGAAATTAAACGCATTGAGGTCCTGAAGGGCCCTGCCTCGGTGATCTATGGGTTTAATGCCTTTGACGGTGTCGTCAACATCATCACCAAGTCCCCCCACGAGAGCAAAGGCACGACGGTCCAATTTGGTGGAGGCGAACTCGGCACCATTTCAAGCGCCGCCGTTCATGCCGGCATATACGGCAAATTGGGATATCGGCTTTCGTTCGGCCATGACCAGAATACGCAATGGCGCAATCGAGACACCTCGGCGTTCCAAAATAATAAAGTGCATATCCAGACGGACTATGCAGTGACGACCGACTCCAGGATACGGCTTTCCGGGGGATGGGCCGACGCCAATCGCCACGACGGCCCGGTGTTTAATTTACAAACGCCTTCGACTCCACTCACACAAAGCTTTGCCGACATCACTTACGAACGCCCCAACTTTTACATTCGTGGCTGGTGGACTCGAAACGATCTCAACGTAGATCTGATTATGCACCGTTTCCTGAACAATCGACTTCAAGAGGTCAACCAATTCGGCGACCGGAGCCTCACCTTCCAGACCAACACCTATAATGTGGAAACTCAACACAGTCTGGACCTGTGGTCGAATCATCGGCTCACCTATGGAGCCAATTATCGTCTCAATACCGTATCAGGGAACGGCGTGGCCAACGACAGCCAAGAGAACCGCTTCGGACTGTACGTACAAGACGAATGGAGGTTCACGGACCGCATCGCCACAACGGCCGGTGTCCGCTATGACTTGAACTCATTCATTAACCCAACCATCAGTCCACGCTTTACACTGCTCTATACCATTGCCCCTGAGCACACCCTTCGAGCGACGGTCTCCGTCGCCTATCGACCGCCGACACTCTTTGAGCGTGAGAGCATTGCGCGGTTTGTCACGACGCTTCCACCACCGTTCTCCTCTCCACCATCTCTACTTGTGGGGTCGCAGACGCTGAAGCCGGAGCAGATCGTCTCATACGATCTTGGGTATCAAGGCTGGTGGTTCAAACACCGTCTCCGTGTGCGAGCCGATCTCTTCTTTAACCACATTTCAGATTTGATCAACTTCGTCACCGTCGGAACAACACGAACGTTTTCCAACGGCGGGGGCGCCGACATCTATNNGTCGCGCCGACATCTATGGCGGGGAAGTCGGCGCCGACTTCTTGGCCACTCAGTGGCTCACTGGATTTGTGAACGTCTCCTACCAGCAGATCGGTCAAACATTCGCGGGAGCCGGCCGCAGGGGTGGTCCGGCTTGGAAGGTGAATGCAGGATTGCGAGGTGACTGGGAGAACGGCCTCAGCGGTGAGGCCACTGTGTATTACGTTACGACGGCCACCTATCCCGTCATCGAGACTTACCAAAATCTGGCCCTGTTCGGCGCGACTGTGCCGAATTCTCGTGTAAACGGCTACACCTTGCTGAACCTTCGAGGCGCGTACAAGTTCTGGAAGCAGAAAGCGTCCGGAGGATATTTGCGGGACGCCGAAGTCGCGGTGTCCGCTATGAACTCATTGAACGACACACACAAGGAACATCCCTTGGGCGATATCATCGGCAGCCGCGTCATGGGCTGGCTGACGGTGCGCTATTAGCCGTATTCCTGGAGGTTGGAAACGTGCCCTCATACTCAATCGTGAGGGCCCTATTGATTCGCCGATCGCAGAATCCTTGAATTCTGTCTGAATGACACGCTCATGATAGCACTGACCTTCAGAGGCCGAAGAAGGAGCAGCTTGCGCTCGCTGCATGCCTGGCTGCTGTCGTTCACCCTCCTCGCCGTTTCTTGCTCCGTCCCTCCCCAAACACATGCTGCGGGTCTAGAGATTGCCATCCTGAGATCGTCCGACCTGAAGGCCTACAATGATGCCATCGCAGGATTCAAGGCGACAGCGCCAGGCGGAACGACCTACACCGAATACGACCTGCACGGCGATCTCGAACGGGGCAAGCAACTTACCAGAAAAATCCGCGCTTCGGAGGCTTCGCTCGTGGTCGCCGTCGGCCTGAAAGCGGCACTGGCGGCCAAGCTGGAGATTGTGGATATCCCGGTGCTGTATATGATGATTCTCGACCCCTTGAAACATCGCCTCACCGCTGACAATATGACCGGAGTCCTACTGGACATTCCGACGGACCGTCAGCTCACGATCATACGCACGTTCCTCCCCACCCTGCGCCGGATCGGCATGCTGTATGACCCCGATAAGTCCGCGCCCAAGGTGAAGGAAGCGGCAGCGCGAGCCCCTGCCTATGAGTTTCAATTGCAGGGGTTTCCGGTCGAGAGCGAAAAAGAGGTTCCGCAACAACTCCGGTCGCTCTTGTCAGAGTCGAAAGCCTTATGGCTCATTCCGGATTCAACCGTGCTGACGGACGAATCGATCCGCTTCATCCTCGAATCGGCAGTGGCCAAGCAGGTTCCCGTCATCGGCTTTTCTTCCGAATTTACGCGCCTTGGCGCGCTGTTCAGTATGTCGATCGACTACGGCGAAGTCGGCCGTGAAGCCGGTCTCCTCGCCACACGTATTATGAACGGCGAACAACGGCTGCCGCTCGCTCCGGTCTCAGTCCAGCGGGTCAGAATCACCGTGAATCAGAAGACGGCGCGGTATGTAGGCGTGACGATTTCCAAAGAGCTCGGCAGCCTGATCGACGAGGCCTATTAAATGGACCAGTCCATGCGCAGCGCAACGATCCAGGAAAGACCGAATCCCGCATCAAGGCCGACTGGTCGGTTCTTCGGTCTTCGCATGAAGTTCGTGATCCTATTCAGCGCGATTCTCATCACGACCTGTTCCGCCTTGAGCTGGTATTTCATTGAGACTAGACGACAGGCCATGACCGAGAACCTGGAAGAACTTGGAATGATCTTATTGAGCAATACCGTCCGCAACGAGCACTTTCGAGTCGCCGGCGTCGTCCTGGAAGATCGCGTCACGCTCGAGCAATTCATCCAGAGCCTCATGGCAATCGACCACGTCGTCTATGTGGTCATCGCGGCGTCCGATGGTCGGATTCTTGACCGGCAAAGTAAACGCATGCTGAGATCGTCGCACGGAGTCTCTCCTGCCACGGAACAGCCGCTCTACCCAGACGATCGCATCGCACAATCGCTGCTCCAGGCTCCGTTGACGGCTCCGCTCATGACGAGGCTTGTACAGTCCGCAGCGCAGACATTGGTTCCTCAGGATGAGTCCTCGGACTGGCTCCTTTCCTTTTTCGTCAGACAAGAAACTCTGTTCGACTTTGCGATGCCTATTCTTCGGGAATCCTCGGTTGCTCCCCCCGCACCTCACCGTTCGGTTGAATTGGAAGAACAAGCACACTCCACGCTCCGAAGACACACCTCTCCGGTGGTTGGCTTCGTACGCATTGGGCTCACCGACGCACCGGCGAAGCAAGCGCTGCTGGTCATCGTCTGGCATGTGTCGCTCCTCACCTTGCTTATGATTGCGGCAGGCATCCTGAGCGCGCACCTCCTCACGTCCCGCATCACGACGCCGTTACGAAGCCTGGCCTCGGTGGCCAGGCAACTCGCGAGGGGAAACGATGCCCCAGTCCCCCTCGTCCCCTCCACCAACGACGAAGTCGGTGAGTTGACACAGCTGTTCAACGTGATGACCCAGTCCCTGCATGACCGAAATCACGCGATTACCCTGAATCTCGAGACCATCAAGCGGCAAATCCGGCAATTGACCACTGTTCATCAGGCCAGTACCGCGATCGCGAGTGCCAGCCTGTTTGACAGGGACAAGTTGCTCGACTCGGTACTCTATTTATTTCTCGACAATCTTGGGTTTTCACGGATGGTGGTTTTTCTTCATCACCCTGAACGGAACTGCGTCTCGATTGCCAGAATCGTTGGAGTTTCGACGGACATCTCGGAACCGGCTCGTGGGCTTACCATACCCATTGCCGACGACGGTGGTATCACCGCGGAGCTCATCCTTCACGGAAAGCCAGTCTTGATCCATGACGTCGCAACCATCACACAGCGGATACACCCGTCGGCACTCGATTTGCTGCACCGTATCAGCGTGCGATCGTTTGTCGCCGTGCCACTCCAGAGTCATGGCAGGATCCTTGGCTATCTGGGTGGTGATCGAGGTTCTCGCCAATGCAGCGAGGAGGATCTTCATATTCTCCTGACCACCGCCGGTCACGTGGCGGCGGCCATCGACAATGCCAAGGCCTATGGTGATTTAGCCGACCTGACCCAGCATCTGGAGGAACGCATCGAGCAGCGGACCGAAGAGCTGTCACGAGCCAACCAAAAACTCCAGGACCATGACCGGCGTCGAACGACGTTTCTCTCGGTCGTGTCACATGAGCTGCGAACACCCATGACGGCGATTCGAAGTTTCGCGGAAAACATGCTCGACGGTGTGACCGGACCGTTAACCGATCTCCAGCGCACCTATCTCACCCGCATCCAGCACAACGTCGCCCGGCTTGGAAGAATTATCGTGCAACTGCTCGACTGGTCCCGTCTCGATACCAACGTCCTCCAGCTTCGCCTGGAGAACGTCTGCATCCACCAGATCGCAACGATCACGGCTGATAGCTTACAGACAGTGGCCGGAGAGAACACCGTCACCCTTTCCGTGGCGTCGGCCGAGTCGCTTCCACCCGTTCAAGCCGATCGCGACAAATTGGAACAAATTCTGTGGAACCTCATCGGCAATGCGATTAAATTCACTCCACCCGGGGGTCGTGTGACGGTGGAGTTTTGTGTGTCGCCGCCGGGCTTCGTACAAACGTGTATCGCCGACACCGGCTGTGGAATCGACCCGTCCTCCCTGCCGAACATCTTCGAGGAGTTTTCCAGAGTGCCGTCGGCCATGCCCACGTCACAGGGTGCGCAACTTGGCCTCTGCATTACAAAGACGCTCGTCATCATGCATCGCGGACAGATCTGGGTAGAGAGTCAACCGGAGGTCGGATCACGTTTTTATTTCATGCTCCCACTTGCTGGGTCACAGGATGAGCCGAGCCACACAGCCCAACAAGCCGGTGGCATCCCAGTCGTGTGAGAGCACAAGGTTGTCTATTGAGAAAGGAGCGACAGACCATGCGCGCTAAAATTCTTGTTGTCGACGACGACCCCGACATCCTCCTGAGCCTGCAGAATCGTGTCAGTTTTATGGGACACGAACCCCTGACGGCGACGAACGGCAAGGATGCCTTGCGCGTGATCGGGGAAGAAGAACCGGATCTTGTCTTGCTGGACTTGAAAATCCCAGAGATCACCGGGCTTGAGGTGTTACAGCAGATCCGTGCGGCATCAGTTCCGAGCGAACCAACGGACAAGGGGACAGCCCAGACAGCACCCTATACGACCCCACTGATCATCATGCTCACTGCCTATGGAACCATCGACCTCGCTGTCCAGGCCATGCAACTCGGCGCCTTCGACTTCGTGCCGAAGCCATTCACCGCGGACCATTTGACGGTCGTGATCAACAAAGCCTTGGCCACCGTCGCCCTTCACCGTCAGGTCGAGACACTCCGCAAAGAAGTCGATGCCCAATTCAAACCGATCGTCTCGACCAGCAAGCAGATGAACACACAACTGACGATGGCCAAACAGGCGGCGCCTTCCTCCGTGACCGTCTTGTTGCTCGGCGAAACGGGGACAGGGAAGGAAGTGGTCGCCCGCGCCATTCATCGATGGAGCCCTCGCTCCATGAAACCGTTTATTGTCGTGAATTGCGCCGCCTTCCCTGAGCATTTGCTGGAGAATGAGCTCTTTGGCCATGAGAAGGGCGCGTTCACCGACGCCGTCAAGCGAGAGCCCGGCAAAATCGAGATCGCCGAGGGAGGCACGCTGTTTCTTGACGAGATCGGCGACATGCCGCTCACCATGCAAAGTCATCTCTTGCGAGTCCTGCAAGATCGGACATTCTACCGCGTCGGGGGAACGCAAGAAGTACGGGCCGACGTGCGTTTTCTCGCCGCCACGAACAAAGATCTCACACAGGCCATTCACCAAGGCACATTCCGCGAAGACTTATATTTTCGCCTTGCCGTGATGCCCCTCGCCCTGCCGCCGCTGCGTGAACGGATGGAAGATCTTTCTTCGCTCATCCACCATTTCCTCAGCGGGCCCAGTCACGTGAGCCGGTGCAAACACCTGACGCTCAGCGATGCAGCGTTCCAAACGCTGCATCAGTACTCCTGGCCCGGCAATGTCCGCGAGTTGGAAAACGTGCTCACGCGCGCGATGATCTTATGCCCCGGCGACATGATCGGACCGGAGCACCTCGCATTACCTGCTGCAACGACGTCACCGATCGCCACGCCCCCGGTGAATCAGGAGCCCACTCCTGACATGCTATTTTTCTCCTATCATAAGAGTATGGACGCCTATGGTCAGAAACTCATTGAGACGTCCTTGCGTCGGAACGGGTGGAATCAAACGAAAACGGCAGCCGAACTCGGTCTACAACGAACCTACTTGACCAAATTGCTCCGGCAGAAGCAGATTCCAAGCAAACCGTCTGCTGATCCCTCGGACTGAAGGAGTGGCGCCTCATGGCTTGACAGCCGTAGTCTCTCTAACCCGCATGATGCATGAGGCGTCGGCGACACCTCGCCGAAGCCGGTCCTCGGTCGTCAAAGTTCAGAGACCACCCGCTGCGTATTCCTCCACAGCTTGATCGTCCCTGGCTTCCCGCAGAGGCGGGTAGACGGCACTCCTAAAAAGGCTGTTCTTTCGCGCCTCGGCCTTTTGGAACAGCCGCGGAGATCATCGACTTTCCTTGCCCCACGTATCTGCATCTAATCAGATTCAGCGTGGGATTCATTCAGATTCAGGTGTAAGCCGCCGGACTATGCCACCATCGATGTAAGTACTGGAAATACCACGAGTTCTACTTGAATCATGTGTGGCACAGGAAATGCTTTAGCACTTCGTACAAAGCAGCGCTGAACGGCCCTCGGGAGAACGGTTCAACGTGGAGATCGGATTCCACGAGGAACGTTGAGCGCAACACTCGACCTCCATGTGAATGCCTCACGATGGAGAGAGGGAAAGGACGGGTATGAATATGCTGAGTGATGAGATGACTATGTTGACGATCTCGGGCGCGATAGGTTTCGCCGTGACGATGTTCGTGATGTTGGCGATGCTCATGCGAAAGACGTGACTCAATCTTGCACGGCGCAGCTTGCGACGAAAGGAGGTGAACGGTGATGATGATGTTGATGTTGATACTGTTGAACATCGGCGTGCTGGTGATCGGTGCGGTGTTCCTCATGTATGGGGCGTTTGGCCCTGACCGCAAGTAGTCATGGTGAGGTGAGTGGATTTGATTCCTTACCAAGAGGTTTCATCGTGAGAAATGGATGTGGATGCGAGCCAGGTGGCTATCCCCACCCGGCTCGCATCGAACAGCTCAAGCACTGACACGAATCATGCAGTCAAATTTCGCTGGGGGAGGGGCCTGCTTCGCAAGCTGCCGGATCGATTCTCAATGCGTCAACATTGGTTCGCGGAGATCCTGATGAAGGATCCCGGTCTTACTTATTCGCTACATGTATCTCTCAGTTGAGCCCGCGTGGTTGGAGAAAGAATCGAGGACTACCGGTGGGCTTTATCCGCCGGTACTAATTACAATCAAACGATGAACAGCCGGCGGGACGAGCATGTGTGGTGTGGTCGGGGCGAGAGGATTTGAACCTCCGACATCCTGCTCCCAAAGCAGGCGCGCTACC
>CXWL01001428.1_pt1 | contig 21058 bp, 20 predicted proteins | sample 590931 | NCBI WGS metagenome assembly CXWL01 (sample SAMEA3498368, study PRJEB10139) | groundwater metagenome | biome: water well; material: biofilm material | place: Germany | collected 2015-04-27 | reverse complement strand
TCTACCAACTGAGCTACCTCGGCACGGTTCACGGCAAGAAGAGCGAGGCACTGTTACAGGATCATCCTGGAAAAATCAAGCTATCTGGTCTGACTGGTTAACTGGTTTATTTGGTTCAACCAAACAAACGAAATAAACGAAACAAACCAAATGAACCAGATAGGCTGTGGCGGAGAGGGAGGGATTTGAACCCTCGGTAGAAGTTTCCCCCTACGGCAGTTTAGCAAACTGCTGCCTTCGGCCACTCGGCCACCTCTCCACTGTTCTCAGCTCTATGCAGGGTTCCCGATGATCTGCGACAGAGGTCGATGACCGTAGGAAGACCAGCAAGCGAGCGGTGATCTTACCCCAGGCCATGTGAGAGGTACAAGCGATTCGCGAGGTGGGTGAAGAAAAACTCCCNNTGGTCGATTGAGGATGTGAGGCTGCGCGCCCATTGCGGTGTTTGTGAAATTTCGTGATTCGATGACCGATAGGGGATCGTGTGGATCAGCGGAAGCCCGATCGAAGCCGGCTGAGATCGGGAGCTGGGATTGCGGGCAATGGGTGTCAGGTAGTGGAGTTCAACATGGCTCGCTCTGACGACACCGCTGTGTGCCAACATGAGTAACGCGGTAAGTTTCTGTTTCCTGCGCGCTCTCCGCAGCCGTAGATATTTAATATATTGAATCACTGAAGAGAGGGCGCTCATTGGGTGTTCCTTCCCTATCGAAATAATGGGCGACTATTACATCCAAAGTATTCGGTCGATGTCCTCATCGAGTCCGCGAGGACGCTGGCACTGAGAGCAGCGGGCAAAGAGTCCGCCGGCTTGCTGGGCCATGTCGCCACGAAGCACGAGCTGATACTGGTGCCCATGGCAATATGGGCAGGCTTTCCCCTCTAATATTCGTCGAATATTCCCAATCTTCCCCATTTGATTGTGCATCGGTCTCTCCTTCAAGAAATGATGCCCATGAGCGAGTTCGTGTGTGTAGCTGATGTGGATATTGCGATAGGGCGGAATTTTTGAAAATACCGTAGAGGTAGGTGGAGCTGAGCTAAAGTGGGGGTCTAATAGGCGATGCATCGTGAATAGATGTGGGTATTCTTCTTGAGTCGGATAGTCCGTAGCATCCTACTCATCTGAGGCAGTAATATGCTATATGCAAATATAATATTATTAATATTATATAGTTATGCATGTAACATAATGTATGAATATAAGTATTTCGATGGAGAAAATCATCCTGCCTGAACTCGGCGACCGAAGGCGAGCCGTAGCGATGGGTGGTAACGATTACATAAGTGCTCTTGAGCTACGCGGGTTGCCTGGATTGTATACGGAGAAACAGTGTGGGGGAATCCGACAGTGTCACGTCTGAATTCCCCGTTCTCTTTTTTAGATAGGAGCGGATAGCCTCTTGAAGCGGGGCGTAGCCGTGCGGTAGAAACACTCTATGAGAAAGAGGGGGCGCAGGGAAAAGTCTCAGTCGTTCTTGGGGTGGCTGGCAATATTCGCGTTTGTCGTCACGGCTCATGATGCGACAGCGCTCGATTTTTCCGCTGAACGGATCGTCAAGAACGGGAAGAAGGTTGTCACGGCTCATGTCAATGCCAAGGACGATCGCTGGCGATTCGAGTTTGCCCAGCCACAAGGAGGCGCCAGCATCATCATTGTGAGGATAGACCGCCAGAGTTCCTGGCTTATTTTGTCCAGGCGGCGGCAGTATCTTGAGACGCCGATTGCCGACGAGCATCGGTTGGCGGTGAGCGAAACGATGGAAGGGGAACTCTCGCGAGAACTCGTCGGTGATCAGATGTTGAACGGCTATCCCACGGAGCTGTTCGACGTCACCGTCGCAGAGAATGGGAAAGCTCGGCAATACTATCAATGGGTAACCAAGGTTCAGCGGTTTCCGGTGAAGACGGTGAGTAAAGAAGGGAGCTGGTCGGAGGAGTTTCGCCATGTGATCTTCACCAAGCAGTCTCCGTTCTTATTCGAACTCCCCCAACGATTGGATCGGGCCAACCCGCCAGTGGAGACGCAACAGTAGACGGGGGAGAGTTCGAAGTCCGAAGTTCGAGGTTTTCGGAACTTCGAACCTGGAACCTCGAACTTCGTGTCGCGCTTTTCTCGCCAGTCTCGCCCCTCTAGATTCATGAGTGCGGCGCAGTCTAGGGAGAATCAGGTTTCGGTATCAGAGGGCTGACCGCGTTCTGATCTCGCCCAGGCTGATAGGTCTGCAGCATTCTGGTGATCGCCGGCATCACCCGGTCTTCTGCCGAGAGAGGCACTTTAATGCGTATTCCACGACCCTCGTTGCGGCCGAGTGAAAAGATGTGGTGCTCGATCATGTTACCCTGCTTGTCATCCGAATACGTGAAGGTCAATTGTTTCGCGGGGTATCCGGCCAGCGACATCTCCTGATCCTGTCGCCACTTTACCGTGATCGTTTTCTTGCCGTAGAGTTCTGTGATAATGCGGCGGTGGGCTGTGGCAAATTCATCGAGTGTCTGCCGCCCATCCTGGCTCTTCCCCTCCAAGACATTCATGTGGCCGGATAACGCGACAAGGCTGTTGTCGATAGGAGGGTGGAGCGTCACACCGACCCCATCCGATAGCGGATTTCCAAGACGCCAGTTTTCAGGATAACGGACGGAGAAGCCGAAGCGGGCGTTCGTATAGAGGTTCCATGCCCGTTCTTCATTCCCTGGCGGAGCGGCAAGAGCGGTCTGGGCCGTCAGGTTAAGGCTCATTGCAATCGCGATCAGTAGGCAAATCAGGATCATTCGAGTCCTCATGTGATTTCGTAACGACTCAGGGGTTCACGCTGAAAGCACTAGGCTGAAGGGATTTAGGCTGAAGGTCGGAGTTCCGAGTTCCGAACACTTCAGCCTTCAGCCTNNATCGCGAGGATCGCGCGCAGCGAAATCCGATAGTTGCGGCGCGTTGATTTGGCGATGCCCCGCTTCTGGTGGCCGTTCGTAACAAAGCCGGCGTACTCTTCCACGATCCTCCCCGAACTACCTTGTATCGGCCGTTGGCTGGTCCTTGGGGGTTGCGATCCGGCATGGTTGCATAATAATCGATGCCAAACCAGTCTTCGACCCACTCGGCTGCATTGCCCGCCATATGATGCAAGCCATAGGGGCTGCGGCCCTCCTTGCCACTATCGACAGAAGCCACGATAGGGATCTCGTGGGCGTGATACTGCCCGAACATCGCCAGTGCCGGCGTGGGAGGTCTCTGCCCCCAAGGAAAGAGATTACCCCTCTCCCCCCGCGCAGCTTTTTCCCACTCGGCTTCCGTCGGTAGCCGCTTATCGCGTGAATGACAAAAATCCGAGGCTTCAGACCAAGTGATATAGAGCGCCGGCCAACGTGTCAATGTCTCGGGCTGCATGGCATGGATCGTCGTGACATGATCGATCAGTTTCCGAATTTCCTCGGGGATGTGGCGTTGTTGCTGCTGCAGCCATAGCAAATACTCACCCAGGCTCACTTCATCACGATCGATTTCATACCGATGGAGCCAGACGCGACGTTGGGGCTGCTCGGTGTCGTCATACTGGAGATCGAGGCTGAAGGGTTCGTGGTTTGCNNGCTGCTGCTGCGGGAAGAAACAAGGTACCCATGACGGTCGCGGTGAGAACATAACCGAAGGCGTGAAGATATTTCATGACTCGGCCTGTGTGTCCAGTAATGTGGCGGCTGTTCTGCATGACGATCAAATACCATGTGTATGAACGTGCCTAGTATGAATGCGAGACCATCATCAGCACAAGGTTCAGGGTTCCCCATACAAACTGGCGGACTGCGCGCGAGAAGCGCGGTCCAAAGGCTGAAGGGGTGCAGGCTGAAGGCCAGAGGTCGGAGATNNGCCAGAGGTCGGAGATTCCGAACACTTCAGCCTCAGTCTTCAGCCTGCTTCACCCGTCGCGCTTCATTATCTGTCCGCAAAGCCCCAGTTCAGTGGACTGCTAGCCAGCATTATTCACGAGGGTTCGTGACTATACCGCTGAGATGCCGCGTGAGACAGGGTGAGGGTTGATCTGGTCTGTCTGGTTTAACCAAACAAACAAGACAAACCAAATAAACCAATTAACGGTCTTCTTCTGCTGGCGGAATATTTCAGCAATCTGCTAGGATGGCCGCTCGACCGAAATAAGGCCGGTCGAGTCGTCTGAGAATCGGATAACCAAGGAGGATGCATGAATCGGATACTTGTGGGAACTGCGATTGTAGTGTCGGCTCTCATGCCGCTCGCCGGCTGCTCATATTACAAGGGCAAGCTCGAAAATCCCTTGCACGCGAAGGCGATCATCGCCGGCCCCGGCATTACGGGAGAGGCGCATCTCTACGAAAAGTATGAAGGGCGCGTCACGATCAAGTTGAAGCTCACCGGCACGGCGGAAAGCAAGTTGAAGCCGGGACGTCACGCGATTCATATTCACGAAGTCGGTAACTGCGAACCCTTCGCAGCGGCCAAGGGGCACTATGATGGGAATGTGGATGCGGCAATCAATCCGGAGGCGAACGTGACCTCTGGGTTAGGGAACCATCCCTACCATCTTGGCGATCTCCAGAACCTCTCCGTGAGCGACGACCGGAATGGGTCGCTCTATACAATCACGAGCCGGGTGACTTTGTCTGAAGGGCTGAACACCTTGTTCGATAAGGATGGGAGCGCGTTCATCATCCATGAGTTCGACGATAAGTATCTGCCGGATCCGGTGACCAAGGATGCGCCGGGCGGACCCCGCATCGCCTGCGGCGTGATTGTGAAAGAGTAATTCTTGCCTGATTAGATAGATGGGAAAGGTGCGGTCCGAAGTTTGAAGCGCTTAGAGCCTTTGAACTTCGGATCGTGTCCCCCTCGGTTCCGAGTTCGGGAAACTTGGAACCCTTGTCCCTCCCGTCCTTCTCTGTCCGTCTTTCACTCAGAACTCAGAACTCAGCACTTCCTGTCTCGCTCCTCTCGCCCCTCGCCAGTATTCTGTGGCATCCCGCAACAATTACAAGGTTGGCTCTGTGGCATTTAGCTTCAGGCCGCGGAGCCTCACGGCTCATTCTGTGATTTGATAGGAGTAAAGGACAGGCCGGTTCCTCGTGATAGTGGTACGGTCTTGGCATAATGGACAGCTATGATACGGCTGTTCGCGTCAATTTTGAGGTCGCTATGCTTCTGAGTTGCTCCGGCGAGAGGGCTCGGGTCGAGACCAGCAGCATCGAGGGGCTGACCAGACCGGCAATGTGATGATCGACCTCGCTGAATAATCTGGGTTAAGATGGCTATGAAAATCTCCCGGCTATTCCAACTCGTATGTAGAGGAGAAAAAATGAAGGTATCGATTATTGCTGCCGTGCTTGCTGCTCCCCTGATGATATTGCAGCCTGTTTGGGCACATACCGATGAATCGCTGGATGCGATGCAGGCGCCACATGGGGGTCAAGTCCGCGCGGCAGGCCCCTATCATCTGGAGCTTGTTGCGAAGGAGGGAGAGCTGGTCCTACATGTGACCGATCATGCATGGCAAGAGATTAAGACCGACGGCGGAGAGGGTAAGGCGAGCATTCAACAGGATAAGACTGGGGCCAAAATCACCGTCAAGCTGGAGCCGTCACCACAGAATCTGTTGACGGGTCGCGGCGAGTTTCAGATCAAACCGGAAACCGTGATTGTGGTATTCGTCAAGATGCCGGGCCAGGAGGCCTATGGCGCCAAGTTTACTCCGGTGAAGCTGAAGACTGTCAAGGCGGGGAAGAAATCGGCTGAAGGTCATGATCATGACCTTCAGCATAAGCATCATTGAGCTGTACGAAGTTGTCGTATGTTGGGATCACGCCAGAAACCATAGGCTATCAGCTATATGCCATAGGCTCTTTGCTTGAATATGGAGAGATCATGAGTGAACCGAAGACGGTCACCGCATTTTATGAGCAAGACCATGATCGGTTAGATGAGTTGTTCAAGACCTTTCAACAGTTGAAGCGGTCTGACTTTCCCAAGGCCAAGGAAGCGTTCACAGCATTCAAGCTCGGCTTGCAGCGCCATATTGTGTGGGAGGAGGATCTGCTGTTTCCTCTGTGGGAAAAGGAAACCGGCATCACCGAAGGCGGAGCGACTTCCGTGATGCGGGCTGAGCATCGCCAAATTGAGCAGCAGCTCGAATCGATTCACCAGAAGGTGGAAGAACAGAATCCTGAGAGCGATCAAGAAGAACAGGCTCTGTTGGATCTACTCGGCTCCCACAATATGAAAGAAGAGAGGGTGCTCTATCCAGGCATCGATCGGGTCACCAGTCAGACGGAGCGCGATACCGTCTTTCAACACATGAAGAACATCAGCCTCCCATCCCCCCACTCTGTAGGATAGCGGTCCCTCAGTGATAGTCGTATCCTGAGCCGTATGACGGACAGGAATTCGCCCATCTCATGGCGACCAATTGTACGTGCGGTGGCCATAGCCTATGGCATTACCTTTGTGTCTGGGCTGGTGTTGGCCTTTGCCGGGATCACGCCACAGACCCATCACGTGGCCTATCCTCTGCTTGCACTGCTCACGGGCTCGGTGGGAGTGGCTCTTGCGCTCAGGGCGGCTGACACGACACGGTTCTCGTATCTTCTGGCGATTGGCGTGGGCATCTGGCTTCTCAGCTTGACCAGTGTCTTGCTCGGAGCACAGTCCTTTGCCGGCTGGGTCAATAGCAGTGTTTTTACCGGGATCACGGTCCTTCTGGGCCGACTTCTGGTGGGAACAAGCCTCGATACACTTCCATCATCTACCGTGCCCTATTCAACCCTCGTCCAACGAGCGACTCGGACGCACAGACATTCCTAACAAGACAATCACTGTTTTAAACGGTTCGTATCCTGCCACAGTGCATTATCCTCCACGGTAGCCTTGACACCTCCCCACAGTCAGATTAGCCTTCGGCGTACAACACGATGTGTGGACGATTTACTCAAACTGCCACCTCTGCCATCATTGCCGAACAATTTGGGGTCACAGCCCCGTCGCACCTTCAACCTCGCTACAACATCGCTCCGTCTCAACCCATCGCGGCCATCCGGATTGAGCCAGATTGCACCACACGGACGCTCGTGATGCTTCGATGGGGACTGATACCGTTGTGGGCCAAAGACCCCAAGATTGGGAATCAATGTATCAATGCCAAAGCAGAGACCGTGGCAGAAAAACCATCCTTCCGGTCTGCCTTCAAAAAACGCCGCTGCCTCGTCGTCGCCACAGGGTTCTATGAATGGCAGGTCCAAGAGCGAATCAAGCAGCCCCTGTGGATTGGATTGCAGAGTCAACGTCCGTTCGCCTTGGCAGGATTATGGGAACAGTGGACATCTGGTGAAGGGGAACCGCTCGAAACCTGTACGATCATCACGACAGAGCCCAATGACCTCATGGCCCCAATTCACAATCGCATGCCGGTCATTCTCGCCCCCGCATCCTATGACCAGTGGCTCGACCCCACATTCCAGCACATAGAGCCGCTCAAAGCTCTCCTCCGTCCGTATCTGAGTGAGGAACTCATGGCCTACCCTGTGAGTACGCTGGTCAATAACCCACGCCATGATGTGCCACAGTGCCTTGAGCCGGTCTAGCAGGATGCTGAAAAAGTCCGCCAGCTTCGTTCTCGCATCGTTCAGACCCTCAACGTACCCCACTTGGGAAACGAGCTGTCTTGGCAGCTCGGGATGGGCGGGTGAAGAAAGCTACGCCTCGGATCTTCACTCGCTGCGGCCTTGCTGGACGGCCATTTTGAGCATCCTGCTGGAGACTTTTACTGTTTGCGCCACATTTGTAAACCATTGAAGTTCTCGCGTGGCCACAGAGTTTTTCCGCAGCCTCTAGGTATAGGGAGAACATGACCACCCTGCTTGGGCGTGAGGCTGTCCTTCCAGAGAGTGGCATTGTGATTGGGACTGGGAAGGCTGGAGGAGGGTACTGTACCCTTGACGGCGCAAGGGACTTTCCGAGATGCTACGCGGCTAGTCTTCCGAGACACAATTGAAGCTATACCGAGCATGAGGCTCTTCATGGGCGGCATTCTCGCGATGGCGCTGGCGATCGGAATCGTCTTCGGCGCGCGCAAACTATGCGATCTGATTGGAGCGCCGCTTTGGTTTGCAAAATATTTGTTTATCTGCGCGTCTCTCGTCACCGCCTACTTTCTCGCAGAAGAGGTCGTGCCCAACAAGCCTTGGGCTGTGTGGCTCGCGATGCTCGGTGCAGCAACTGGCATAATCCCGGTAGGGTTCATTGTGTTCAAACACATCGCAGACGACGACAGGAAAACGCAGGACTCCTCAGAATAAGACCGCCTCAAGGCTTTCAGCAGCCGCTCAGTCTATAGGCTTCCATTCCTGCCTCGATCCTAGTCCTGATCGGCCCTCAGATTGCGTTGACGAAATGTGGCGGACAATGCCCTGTTCGTCATAGACCACTGTGAATGTGTTGATGTTGGAAGGAGCCCCGCCAGCAAACAGACCGACAATAAAATTGGCCGCGTTTACGTCCACATTGTTATAGGTATAGTTCCATACCTCTACATTGGTCAAAGCGGGTGAAGGAGGCAACCCAGGCAACGGCGCATAGCTACCCGAGTGACGGGAAATGTCATTCGGTTTTCCCAGTACCCGCCGCACGTCTACTTTCGTGGATATGTTGAGTGTGATTTGCGCGATGCGGTCTTGATCTACAATCGAAGGGTTGCCACTGCTCGCGCAACCGGATGCCAGCAGGAGAAAGCCTAGCCATACGCGCACAAGAATTTGTTGGCCATTCATTGATTCGACCATCCTCCCAGGATCTTCAATCAACCGTTTCATGTAATGGCGAGGCCTAGACTGGAGGCCTTGTAACGAGGCCAATTGTAGGAGAGCAGGGAGCTGAGGAGCAAGAGTCGAGCGGGAGAATAATGCCATCGCTGGTCTATGGTCCCGCCTTTGCAGAACCATGCTCATTAGTCGGATGAACTATCAGTAATAGGCGAATAGTGGGGCTTTCTTCCCCAAAGGGGAAGGCTCGCTGTGGCTTTTCGCGCCAGAGCAGCCTTGACCCATTCGAGGGCAAAAGGCTAGCCTCTCGTTCTGGTTTGTCTCGTTTATTTGGTTTGTTTGGTTTTTTGGTTGAACGAAACCACCAGATGAACAAAACAAACTACATAAACGAATTGGGGAAGGAGTGCAGCATGACTGAAGACTGGGGCGCGATTCTCGTCGTCGATGACGATGCAGAAATGCGGGAACTGGTCCACGATGTGCTCAAGGATCGTGGACATCAGGTCACGACAGCAGGAAGCGGACAAGAGGCCTTAAAGCTGTTGGCCGAGCAAGACTGTGCCGTTGTGGTGACGGATTTACGGATGAAAGGGATGCAGGGGACGGAGTTGCTGGCGGAAATCAGGCGTCTCTATCCCGATATCGGAGTCATTCTCATGACAGGCTTCGGGTCGGTGGACACAGCGGTCGAGGCCATGAAGCGTGGCGCCAGCGACTACTTGACCAAGCCGGTGAAAAACGACGAGTTGGTTCGTGTCGTCGAGCGTGTGATCCGCGAAGCATCGTTACGGCGTGAGGTGAATAGGCTCAGGCGCGAGGTCCACAAGGAGTACAGCTTTCATCAGATTATCGGCAAGAGCAAACCGATGCAGGAAATATTCGATCTGATCCGGCGCGTGGCCGATAGTCCGACGAATCTCTTGATCACCGGCGAGAGTGGAACCGGCAAGGAGTTGGTGGCCAAGGCGATCCATTACAATAGCGATCGCAAGGATGCGCCCTTTATCCCAGTCAACTGTGCCGCCATTCCGGAACAGCTGCTCGAAAGCGAACTGTTCGGTCACATGCGAGGCGCCTTCACCGATGCGAAGGCGGATAAGCGGGGCCTCTTTGAAGAGGCGCAGAAGGGCACGTTGTTCCTCGACGAGATCAGCGAACTGCCGCTGATGCTGCAAGCTAAGATCTTGCGTGCGATCCAGGAGAAAGAGATTCGCCGCGTGGGGGCCAACAGACCGACCCCCGTCGATGTCCGCATCATTGCGGCGACGAATTTGCACTTGACGGAAGAGGTCAAGGCAAAGCGCTTTCGGGAGGATTTGTATTACCGGCTCAACGTGATCGAACTGCGCCTGCCCCCCTTGCGCGAGCGCCGCGAAGATATTCTGCTCCTCGTGGATTCGTTCATGAAGAAGTGCGCGGCCACTCGAGGGAAACAGATCCAGGGTGTGAGCGAATCTGCGCTGGCGATGTTGGTGGATTATGCCTGGCCGGGCAACGTGCGTGAATTGGAAAATGTGATCGAGCGGGCTGTCACGCTCAGCCGGAGCGAGCAGATTGTTCCGGACGATCTCCCGGTCACGATTCAAGGAGCCCGTGGCGATCGGCGTGTGCTGGACGATGCGGCTGAACGGACCCTGCCGCTGGACGAAGTGGAGAAAGAGTACATCCTCAAGATTCTCGAAAAGACCGGTGGCAATAAGTACCAGGCGGCCCACATGCTCGGAATCGATCGCAAGACACTCTATCGGAAGCTGGGCGAGATCGAGGGGAAGACGCCGGAGTGAGCCAGGAATTATCCGATAGCGAGCAACAGTTTCGTCTGATTGTGGAGGCCGCTCCCAATGGCATGCTGCTCGTGGACGAGCGGGGCACGATTATGATGGTGAATGCCTCCGCACTCCGCCAATTCGGCTACGAGAGGGACGAGGTGCTCGGCAAGCCGGTCGAGATGCTCATTCCCGGGCCGTCTCGATTCGGTCACCGGCAGCACCGGGACGGGTTCAGCAAGGCTCCAGAGACACGATCGATGGGGGGCGGACGCGAGTTGTTTGGCCTGCGGAAGGACGGGAGTGAAATTCCTGTTGAAATCGGACTCACGCCGATTCAGACGGCCACAGGGATGAGAGTGGTGGCGTCGATTTTGGATATTACTGAACGCAAACGACTGGAGATACGACTCCGACGGGCTGAGCGGTTGGCGGAGCTGGGCACCTTGGCTTCCGGTATGGCGCATGAAATCGGCACGCCGATGAACGTGATCCTCGGACGCGCGGAATATCTGCTCCAACGCACAGCCGATGAAGGGATGAAGAAGGGCCTTGCCACGATCGTCACGCAGGTCGAGCGAATCACCAAGGTGATGAACCAACTCCTTACCTTTGTCCGGCGGAAACCGTCGGAGCGGCGGGCCGTCGATCTGGGTGAAATCGTGGACGATAGCCTGGAGATGTTCCAGGAACGGATCACCCATAGCCACGTCACGGTTGACAAGCTGATTGACTTATCATTGCCTCCTGTCCTTGCCGATCGGGACCAGCTCATCCAAGTGTTGATCAATCTTGTGATGAATAGCCTCCATGCCATGCCGGAGGGGGGGCGGCTTAGGCTGAGTCTCGATCGGGAGAACAGGCACGTGCGCCTCGGTGTATCCGATACAGGCCATGGAATGCCGGAAGAAATCCGCTCGAAGGTATTCGATCCCTTTTTCACCACGAAAGATTTTGGGAAAGGAACTGGTCTAGGCCTCACGGTCGTGAAGGGCATCATCGAGGAACATGGCGGGACCATCGCTGTGGAGAGCGTCGTCGATAAGGGCACGACGTTTTGGATCCGACTCCCTCTTGAGGAAGCTCCGCTGAAAACGTAACGTGAGGCGTAAAACGGCTGGTTTATCTGGTCTATTTGGTCTATCTGGTTTGTTTGGTTAAACCAGACAGACCAGATGAAGCGGGTCAACCTTTCTTCATCTCAGCCTTAGCCTGAACCTTCCCATAATTCGCACTGAGTGCTCTGCTGTCGCAATCTGCGACAGAAGCGAGTTGCCCTCTGTCGCAATTCTCATCAGACCTTGGCGCGTTCCCTTCCCCAGCCCTGCTCATTCCAAGGAAATCTCAAGCAAGTTGGCCCAGATCTGGAATGCATCATGCCTCGCCGGAGAGATGATCTGGCTTGCACGGGTTGTGCATTGTGTCCCAGCAGAGGGCAAAGGTTCATCTGGTCTGTCTGGTTTAACCAAACAAACGAGATAAACCAAATAAACAAGAGAGACCAGATGAGAGTGAAGGCGGCAGGACCCAAGGGGGGCAATAGATGGCACAGGGGATGACACAGGAAAGGAAGTCCGCCGTGGTGCTCATTGCCGAAGATGATTGGGAGATGCGGAGACTCCTCTGCGATGAGCTCTATGATCTGGGGGTGACCATCCGGGAGGCGGCCGATGGGGATGAAGCTTTGCGGTCGGTGTTGGATGCGCGCCCCTCACTGATCCTCACGGACCTTCGGATGCCGGCGGGGGGGGTGGATTATATCGCCAGGCTCCGAACGTTCGCTCCTGGTGTGCCACTGGTGCTGATCACCTCGTTTGGAGATCACCAGACAAAAGCTGATGCCTTGGCTCTCGGCGTCGAAGCCTACTTCGATAAGCCGGTTCGAATCAGCGAGCTGAAAGAAGCTGTGCGGCGACTCTTAGCCCCGGCATCGGATGGAGAAATTGACTGAGACCTTGATGGAATTGAGTCGTCAGCTTGTGAAAGGTATGAGATGGCCGGATCTCAACAACAACCTACTACCGTTCCTCCCTATACCGATCCCATCCTCGCAGCTCGACTGGAGGCTATCAAGCAGTTAGCCGGCGGGTCCTCTGATCGAGTGGCGGTCCTGGATCGAGACTTCAATGTCATCTATGCAAATGAATCCGCATGGTCTGAGGATGCACCTCGGCGGTCCAGCCATCAGGCGAAGTGCTATGAAGCCTTTGCGCACCGGAGCGATCCCTGTGGTACCTGTCCCGCGACGAAGATATACGATTCGCCCGATGTCCAATCAGTGGCCTGTTCTTCCGGAGGGGATGGCACGGCCTGCGGGATGCGCCAGGCCTTTCCGCTTGTCTCAAGCAGCGGCGAGGTGGAGACGGTGCTGGTGTTGTTCAAGGCCCCGCTGATTCCCGGGAAGCAGACGAGCGGTGGGCGTGTGGAGCCGAAGTCTGAATCGAAGTTGGGTGAATTGATCGGTTCGAGCGCACCGATGCGGGAAGTCCTCGACATGGTCCGGCTCGTGGCGGACAGTTCTGCAACCGTGTTGATTCAAGGAGAGAGCGGCACCGGTAAGGAACTGGTAGCCAAAACGATTCACCAGACCAGCTATCGGCGGGATAAACCGTTCGTGGTCGTCGATTGCGGTTCGCTGCCGGAAACATTGTTGGAGAGTGAGTTGTTCGGCCATGTGAAGGGGGCCTTCACCGGCGCGCATGCCACCAAACGAGGACTCTTTGAAGAGGCGGATGGCGGAACGATCTTCCTGGACGAGATTGCCGACACGACACCGATATTTCAAGCCAAGCTGCTTCGGGTCCTCCAAGAGGGTGAGATCAAGCCGGTCGGAGGGAACCAACCGATCAAGATCGATGCACGGGTTATCTCGGCGACGAACAAGGATCTGTCCGAGCTGGTCAAGGCCAAGAGGTTTCGTCAGGACCTCTACTATCGGTTAGCGGTCTTGCCGCTGTATCTGCCGCCGCTCCGGGAGCGGAAAGAGGATATTCCTCTGCTGGCAGATCATTTTGCCGCCAAGTCGTGCCGACGGCATCATCAGCCGATTCGCCATGTATCGGAAGCGGCAATGCAGGCGTTGAGCCAGGCTGTATGGCCAGGCAACGTGCGGGAGTTGCAGCACTACATCGAACGAGCTGTGGTCACGACGACCGGCCCGACACTCGCATGCAACGATCTTTTGGCGTCCGGGTCCGTGGCCCTGGATGAGGACTTGCGATCGGCGACTCGTGGTGTAGTCACTCAAGCCGAGCGCGCCCGCATCGTCGATGCCCTCAAGAAGACTGGTGGAAACCGATTGCGAGCGGCCAAGCTGCTCAAGATCAGCCGGGCCAGTCTCTACAACAAGCTGCGCAGCTATCACATCCAATAGTTGTTTTTTGTCCCTCTCTGCCCCAACTAGCGGGCTTCTCCTGTCCAAGAGTTTAGACAGCGTAACACTTTGAAATTGCGAGTGCTGACCCAGTACCGCTTTTTGATCTGTCTAACCATCTGGATTTCTGCCCCACTATTGATAGGCCGTTGTTGACGTCCGTGACTCACAATCGTCGCGCTCATCAAGGCATTTCTGTATTTCTGAGAACTATGGACCATTACGGCACAGGGATTGCGCTGAAAGGTGACTGCTGGTGAAGGCTGGGTGATTGGGACCGGCCTCCGAATGACCCTCTTCTCCGCAAGGAGAAACCCTTCACCAGCACTTAAGTGTTCTTGGAACGAGGACTATTCGCCGGAAGCGATGGAGGCCGACTAAGTCATAGAGAGGCAGGATCAATCTCAGCCCGTCCATCCGGAAGAAGGATGGCGGTGGAAGAAGGAGGCCGAGGTATGGGAAAGGTATCGATTTCGCGTAGCTGCCGCGCCTATCGCATGGCAGCAGGTCTGCCGGCAGCGCTGTTGGTTAGTAGCCTGCTGATAACTCCGATGGGGCTGGCTGCAGACCAGCCCACCCATCATGGCGACATGGGGGAGGCATCGGCGGAGAAGGTCATTTATCGCGAAGGCGGAGCGATGCTTCACGACCGCATGATGGAGGAGATAAAACGCCAACAGGAAGCCATCGGGATGAAAGGCGGGTATAACACCAGCGCAAACAGCCACATGCTGCAGCAGGGCGTTCTGCTGGTCGCGGAGGATCCGACCAAAGTCTCCGTCAGCAGCGGGCAGCGTTGTCCGGCGAATGCACCGCTGAAGGACTATCATATTTCGGCGATCAACGTCGAAATCACGCTGAGCCGGTTTCTCGACTATTTCCCCGGTTATATGTATGTGCTGAAGGAGAACGTCGAGAAGGTCCGTGGCGAAGAGGCCGCGAACAGGGAAGCGCGGGAGAAGGAGAACGATCCCGGCGCCGTGTCGAACGGGTTACAGGGCGATGCCATCCAGCCCCTCGTGATCCGGGCCAACCAGGGCGATTGTCTCAAGCTCACTTTGCACAACGAGATCACAGAGGAGCCGACGAGCTTGGTGATCAACGGTTCATCCATGGTGGTGGCGGCGACCGGCAAGCCGGCAACTCCCTCGAATCCTGAAGGCACGGTTGCAGCTGGTGGTCAACAGAGTTTTGAATGGTATATCAAGCCGGACACTCAGGAAGGGGCGCGCTTCTTCCGGTCGCATGCCTCACGCGAGCAGTTCAACCAGGGCTTGATCGGCATGCTCGTTGTGGAGCCGCGTGGCTCACGCTATCTCAGCCCCTTCGACGGCAAGCCGATGGCGAGCGGATGGGAGGCGATGATTGAAGATCCGAAGGGAGCGGACTTCCGTGAATTCGCGATTTTCTATCATGAGGCCGGCGACGAAGCGTTCCGCCTCTTGAATAAGAAGGGCGAAATGCTGCCCCAGCGCGATCCCCATACCGATTCCTATCGGCCGGGCGCGCGGTTACTCAATTACCGGAGCGAACCGCACGGCACGCGCATTGAGCTTCAGGCCCACATGGGCTTTTACGGTGATGAGTCCATGGCGTACGGGTCTTATACATTTGGCGACCCGGCCACGACCGTTCCTCGATCCTATCTCGGCGATCCGGCCAAGTTCCGGATGGCAGGCGGCTCGGAAATCGTGCATTCGCATCACCTCCATGGCGGCTCCATCCGCTGGGCGCGTCAGCCGGGAAACAGCAACCTGGACTTTGCCTTGTCGAAGAACGGGCCGGTGAAATTCCCTGCGATCAGCGATCCTTCAGACCGTTTGGACGTACAGTCCATCGGGCCGACAGAGGTCTACGATCAGGTGATTGAGGGCGGTTCGGGAGGCCTGCAAGCTCTGGCCGGTGAGTTCGTATTCCATTGCCACATCCCGCAACATTATGTGACGGGCATGTGGGGGTTCTGGCGTGTGTATAACACGCTGCAAGCGCCCGGCTCTCAGACCGATGTGATGAAGCCGCTGGTCGAGCTGCCGGATCGCATCGGCAAGATCAAGACTGGCACTCCGTCGGATAAGCTTGTCGGCACCATGGTGGACTGGTACGGCGGCAAGAAATACGAGATCACCAAGGACAAGACCGATTGGAAATCCAACCCGGTCAAGGTCTCCATCAAGGACTGGGTGGAGATGATGCTCACGCCGCAAGGCAAGCCGGGCAAGAAGAACACAGAGAAAGAGCAGACGCTAGCCTACGATTCTACTGTTAACGACTGGGCTTGGGATGGGCAGAAGGCCCTCAGCGAGCCGGAGACGACGTATGAGTGGGTGAATTACAAGTCGGCGACGCCGGGCAAGCGGCAGCAGATTCTCTTCGATCCGCAAACCGGCAAGATCGCCTGGCCATGGCTGCGGCCGCACTTGGGTCGGCGTGTGCCGTTCTCTCCGAGCCACAGCGGGGCGCCGTGGCTGGAGCCGATCCATCGCCGCGACGATGGCAGCAATTCTACCGAGCCGCCGAAACCGGGCGAGCAGGGGCCCTGGAGCCTGTGCCCGGAAGGGGCGCCGATGAAGTACTTCAATATCCACGCGATCGCATTGCCGATTACGCTGAAGACGGCAACGGCCAAGACGCCGGCGATTGTGGATCCGGGAGGACTGCTCTACGTGCTGCATGAAGAAGAGCAGGAAGTCCGGAAGAATCCTGCCAAACAGATGCCGCTGGTGATTCGCGGCAACGTGCAGGATTGCATCGACGTCGTGTACAAGAGCGAGTTGAAAGATGATGTGAGGCAAGGGTTCTCCAGCAAAACGAACCTGCATCCGCACATGTTCCAGTTCGATACGCAGGCGTCGGACGGCCCGATCATCGGCTTCTCCTATGAGATGTCGTTGCGGCCGTTTACGATCCTGAAGGACGAGCATCCCGGTAAGGGGATGCCCGTGCCGATGAATACGACGATGGATGCCGATGCCGCGAAGGGGACGGCCAGCATCAAGGTGAAGGATGCCTCACGCTATCACGTCAAGACCGAGTTGGGCGTGGGCATGGACGAAGTGGGTGCATTCGAGTCGGCCCGCATCAGCAAGATCGAAGGCAATACGATCACGTTCGAGCGGCCGCTGAAGTATAGCCATAAGAAGGGCGAGATCGTGTCGGTGGAGTGGATCCGCGAGCGGTGGTATGTGGACGCCGACTTTGGCACCACATTCTGGCACGACCATGTGTTTGGATTGGACGGGTGGGGCCACGGTTTCTACTCCACGTTCATCGCCGAACCGCCTCGGTCCACCTATCATGACCCGGTGACCGGCAAAGAAGTCCGCAGCGGGCCGGTGGCGGACATTCACACTCAGGAACCGGTGTCCGCACATATCCGGGGCTCCTTCCGTGAAATCGTGACTCAGGTCATGGATTCCAATCCCCGGACCTCGGAACTCGTCACGGCCGACAATCCACAGGCGAGAGTGGGGGCCGTCTCGGTGGACGGCACTCCGTCTGCGGTCTATCCGGCCAAACTCAACATGTCGCCGATGAAGTTTTTAAACGGCGGCGAAGCGACGACGGGCGGCGGCTACAACATGCGTGTAGAACCCTTGTCGGTGCGGCTGGCGAACAATCCAGATCCGTCGCAACTGTTCAGCAGCCTGATCCACGGCGATCCCGAGACCCCGATGTTGCGGGCGTACTTGGGCGATCCGATTGTGGTCCGGTTGATCGAAGGGTCGGCGAATGAAGTGCACTCCTGGCACATCAGCGGCCACTGGTTCCCGATGGAGCGCTACAGCGCGAACTCCATTCCTCGGAGTTCGCTGCACGTGGTGATTGGAGAGCGGTACGATGCGGCAATCCCAGCCGCGGGAGGACCGCAACAGATGGCGGGCGACTACCCCTACTACAGTGGTCGCGCGTCGCATTTCGTGGAAGGCAGCTGGGGCCTCTTCCGGGTGCTGGACAAAGCGGATGCGACATTGAAGCCGCTGCCTGGCCGTGAAGAGATTCCGCAGTCGGCCAAGTCCGTCTGCCCGGCTAACGCGCCGGTGAAAACCTTCAATGTCGCAGCCATCGACAAGGCGATTCGCTATAACAAGGGAACGCCAGGCGTGATGGAAGTGGACATGGAGCGGAAGATGGTGCTGGGCAACGAGACCGGCAAGATGTACGTGCTCGAAGGCGAAAAGGTTAAGGTCGCCTCGGGCAACATTGAACCGAGCCCACTGACCCTGCATGTGAACGTGGGCGATTGCATCAAGGTCAATCTCAAGAACGAGATGGCCAAGGAACGGGCCGGGTTCCATGTCGACCATGTGGCGTTCGATCCTAAGGAATCGATGGGGATCAACGCCGGGAACAACCCGGGCGATCAGACAGTGGCGCCCGGGCAGAAGAAAACCTACACGTTCTTCGCCCATCCGGAGTTCGGGGAGAATGCCGCCTTGATTCAGGATTGGGGGAACGTGATTGAAAATCCGCGGAACGGACTCTTTGGGGCGATCATCATCGGACCGAAGGGGTCGCAGTATCGCGATCCGGCGACCGGCGAAGATCTGGCNNGTCTGCGTCAAGACGGGAGATCAGCCTGCGACCCCGAGCATCGCGGCGCATGTGGGCGATCCGGTCGTGATTCACGTGCTGGGCGCGTTTAGCGAACAGGTGCAATTGTTCAGCGTGTCAGGTCATGAATGGAAGCATGAGCCCTACATGAGCGGAGGGGATCTCGTGAGTACGATGGAGTTCGGCGGCACCGAGGTGATCAATGCCTGGCTACATGGTGGGGCCGGAGGTCCGAACGGAATCCCCGGCAACTATCTGTGGCTGAACCAGAGACCTGGGTATCTCGACGCCGGTCACTGGGGGACGCTGACAGTACTCGACCGCGGCAGCCGGGCGATCTTGCCGTTGGGTGGGCAGGTACCGGCCACACAGCAAGCCGAGGAGCAGAATCCGGCGCAGACCATACCGGTATCGATGAAAGCCAAGTAGTCCTCATGATTCAGGATGGTTTGTCGCGAAATCACCGAGCCGCGTCGCGAGACCCGCGCGGAACCCTGAGAACCTGAGACGTACTCATAGGGTACGTTGAGGGTTCAAGGGGTGGCTCGCCGGAGCAGTGGATTGGAGATCGCAACAGATCTGTTCATGAATGATGCAGGCCGGTCCGGATCGGATACAAGGAAACCGTGCGGGGGAGTCCGACAGAGTCAAGTCCGGATTCCCCCGTTCCTTTTTGCGGATAGAGGGATGAGCTCCGCCGTCTGACTTCGGCGAGCTCAGTCGAGCCGCGGCGTGCCTGCCCCATCGGTGGAGACGCAACATTAGCAGACGCAAGACGTCGGAAAGAGGCAGCAGTGAAACGGTCGATTATGATGGGCCTGTGTCTTGGTGTGGTTGCTCACGCGTGCATGGGGCTGGGAGTCCTTGGGACGGCACTCGCGTATGACACGGTTGTCGTGAAGGACGGGGCTGTGCTGCGGGGCACGGTGACGTTTCAAGGGACGGTGCCTGAGCCCAAAGAATTCGAGTTGCGCCGATACCCGGATCGCGCCTTTTGCGGCGCCATTTCCGACGGCGCGGGGAATCGGCATCTCAAGGAAGTGAATATTGGACAGAGTGGCGGTCTCAAGGATGTGGTTGTCGTCGTGGAAGGAGTGCAGGGCGGGAAGCCGTTCACCTTTACGAATGCTCGGATCGAATCCGACGTGTGCGAGTTTCTTCCCTTCGTCACGGTCGTGAGCGATAAGCGAGAACTGACTGTGATCAATCTGGATCCCGTGTCCCATGATATTCAAGGTTACACCTATGACCAGTCTGGCGTGGACATCGTCCTGCACCGGCCTTCGCTGACAGCGACTGGGACCACCGATATTGTGCATCTGGTCAAAGGGCGAAAAGTCCTTACTATGCAGTGCGGCATGCATCCCTACATGCAGAGTTGGGGGTATGCGATCGACAATCCCTATTATGCTGTGACGGACCAGGATGGCGCATATTCCATCGGTGATCTTCCTCCCGGTACCTACAGCGTGAAAGCCTGGCATCCAATTCTGGGCGTCCAGGAACGAGAGCTGACGGTCGAGCCGAAGAGTACCGCCACGCTTGATGTGCGTTTTGACGCGAAGTGACGAAGGCTCATGGTAAAAAACAGAGCGTTAGGAGCCCTCAGCGTTGTCACACTGACTCTCTTCGTCGGGGCGTCCTTCGCCCAGGCGGAGTCGCCGAAGAATATTCAGGATCGCGGGAAGGCGATGCTCCGGGATGCCGAAGAAATGGTTATGCATGGAGGGATGGGTGATGGCAAGGCCATCCTGCACCACTGCGGTGAAGTGGTGCAACAGGCAGAAGCTATCCTCAAATCGTTGCCGCCTACCGATGAACATGGCAAGGAAGCCGTGCCTCATTTACAGGAAGCCATCAAGCAGTGTAAGCGAGTGGCTGAGATGGGGGACAAGGTCGATCCTGGAGCCAGCTTGAACCCTGCCGCCAAAGCCCGTGCAGCGGCCAGGGAGGCGATGAAGCATCTGAATGCGCTACGGGATAGTGGCGCATAGTCAGCGACAGTCAATTGCAAACGAGTATGAAGGTCGATGGATTGCGATGAAGTCATATGCAGCGAAATCGTCATCAAGCATCTCTTGACCGATGACTATTGACCAGTGACCATCTCCGCACCATTGACGGTTCTTCACCGTTGACCGCTGACTAATGACGGGCCAAGTGCCAGGCTCAGGCGGCGACTGTTCTAATCGGGGGAATTGATGCGGCACCTAAAGCTCAATATCGACCAAGAGGTTGAGCGAGCCATCGAAGGAGTGGATCTCGCGGAAACAGGCTGTAGCTACCGCGATCAGAACGAATTTGTCGTCCTAGAGCATTTCCTCACTCAGCCCCTGGTCGATCAATTTCTCCTTGAGGTGGATCGGCTGACGCCCGACGTGAATCGGAATTATGTTCCCGGACACAAGAAGGGAGGCAGCGTCAGTTTCTACTCGATTCTGAGCCAGGCGTCGGCCCTGCTCTCCTTCTATCGGTCGCCGGCCCTGCTCACGTTTCTGAGCCGGCTCGTGGAGGCTCCCCTCCTGCTCTGCCCTGAAAACGATCCCCATTCCTGCGCCCTCTACTACTACCAGCAGCCAGGCGATCACAT
>CXWL01001382.1_pt1 | contig 21066 bp, 18 predicted proteins | sample 590931 | NCBI WGS metagenome assembly CXWL01 (sample SAMEA3498368, study PRJEB10139) | groundwater metagenome | biome: water well; material: biofilm material | place: Germany | collected 2015-04-27 | reverse complement strand
GAAACGCTTGAGCGCATGATGGTGCGCATGCTGGCGTTTTGTATCAATGCACAAGAATTTCTAGTGCTCAGCAAAGGATTGAGTACCGTAGAAGAGCCCGACCTATGGGCACATACCCCGGATGGCCGGATTGCATTATGGATCGATGTCGGAGAACCCGCCCCGGACCGAATCAAGAAAGCCACGCGGATCGCACAAACCGTCAAAGTATATAGCTTTAACTCCAAATCAAATGTCTGGTGGATGCAAGAAAAAACAAAATTCAACGAACTGACCGCAGCCATTTTCCAGTTTCAATGGCCAAACATTCAGGCACTGGCAAAACTAGTGCAACGCACGATGGATATCTCTGTCACGATTACTGAGGAATCGGCTTATGTGGCTACTGAGTTGGGGGAATGTGAGGTGAGTTGGGTAGCGTTAAAGGCTGATTGATTCGTGTAAGGTTCTATGCACATCAATTATATAGAAAAATGCCAAGATAAATACATACCCAAATGTCATTTCATACAATCTGTTTTTTACATAACCGTACTGTAAGAATCTAATTCTCTTTATAGTAATCCAAATTTGCTGAAGCTTAGTATCCAATGATCCAACGCTCAAATTAATGAGTGAGAGGAATACTCCTATAGCCGATCAAATATTGATCCACTCGAAGGAGTAAAAATTTTGTGGTATAACCTCGTTGCGTAATCGTCTGTAGTACCCGCCAAGTAGTCACAGATCACCCGAGAATCATTGTCACTATCTACATATTTTTTATAGTACTTTTTGAGTAACAAACGCGAAGGGTTATTGGCAATCGCTTCAAAGAGACGAACTATCATTTGCTGCCCTTTATACTCCAGCGTCTGGACTTCTACAGTTTTAACCACATTATTTACCACAAATTCTTTCAGAATCTTGAGTTCAGCAGCCGTGGCAGAATCCATCACCACTTTAAGATCAAACAAGTGATGCGAAAACAAACTCTGCTGATGAAGCGCACAACTTCCGATAAAATAATCAACTAGAAGACCAATTGATTCTTTTCTGATCCTGTGAACTTCAGAGAAAAGATCAGATGAAATTTTCGATATTCGATCACGTAGCGGGTGATTCGCTAGGTGATCGGAAATGAGATCACGAACCTCTAAATTCCACTGACGTTCTGTAACCAAGTTTAGAGCAATTGCATCCTCCAAATCATGCACTCCATAAGCAATATCATCTGCCAATTCCATTATTGAGGTATCTAGGGCCTTGTGCTTCGTTCTTTTGTGTTTCCCATCAATAGATTCAACTGATTGAAAGGTTTCCCTAAGTTCATTTACGGGCGCGAAAATGAACTTAAGACTTTCGTTATCGCAATCAAAAATACACTTTGGAGGCTTGAATGAATCAATATTAACTGGCGCCAGATTCTCATGATAAATCGACTCATTTACTACAAGAGAGTATGGCGCAGGATACTTGAGCAATCCGAGTAATGCTCTCCGGGTTAGATTGAGTCCAGAGGACTCCGAATATTCTCCAAGCTTAGTACATATGCGCAATGTTTGTGCATTTCCTTCAAACCCTCCGTCTGATCTCATTGAATAATTTAGCGCAACCTCTCCACCATGTCCGAAGGGTGGATGACCGATGTCGTGAGCAAGTGCAATAGTTTCAATTAGTGCAGATGTCGGTATCCACTCATTAAATGTCGATGTTTCCGGGATATTATTAAGGTATTCAACAATGCCACTAGCAATCTGTGCAACTTCTATAGAGTGTGTAAGTCGTGTTCGATAGAAATCGCTTTCACCCAAACCCAATACTTGCGTCTTGCCCTGAAGTCTTCGAAAGAATGCAGAATGTATAACCCGTGCTCTATCGCGATAGAAGTTATCTCGGGTGCGTTTGTCGTTATCAAATTCAGTTTGCCGAGTTTCCCAAATATTCATATGTGTCTCTGATGTATATGATTAAAACCTAGACAGGTTGCAAATATAAATTACAAAATTTGCTCAATCGATACAAACCGTCTCCGCAATATGCCGAAAAATTGAGTTGGCTGAAAAACCAAACCAATCCATTGAATCCTCATGATGCGCGCCGATTACCATGCCTGCGGCTTCTTTGTCGGGATACAACAGCATCGTGATTGAACGGGCTTTGTGATAGGCGCAGTCAAATTCGTACAATGTTTTGACTGCATGGTGCCCGCCCTTTTGCTTTTCCTCGTAGCTGGACAACACCCAGACTTTTCTGAACTGACCGTCTTTTTGCAGGGTCTCGGGGTCAAAGTAATGCGCTTCGCCGGGTTTGGCATCAGCATCCGCTTTAATCCACTTGGCTTGCACAGTGGCAACAGCCATCAGCAGAAACAGTACCATTAAACATTTTTTCATCATTAATCGCTATAATTGGCTTGTCCAGTCTGTTTTTCTTTCCTCAGAATTTCCAAGCAATAGATAATCCGTATAGGTTTCGTGCCTTTCTGCAACAAAGTCACAAAAGTAAATCATTTTGCCATTAAAGTGTTCCAACTGCTGGTGTTTTCAACTATTCTTAGCATCCATCCGGCCGGGTGATGTGAGGTTTTGTGTCGCAGATTCTCAATGGAATGAAAGTATATTCTTAGGTTCAATAAGTACTGACAATCTACAGCTTTATGAATAGTCTTAATCTGGAGTTAAATATGGAAGAACTAAATCAAGCCTGGGTCATGTTAAAGCTTGGTGGAATTATTATCATTCCACTGTCTTTACTGGCGGTTATTGCTCTGGCAATTATGCTTGAAAAAGCATTTGTTTATTGGCGTTACGCACGCCTTTCCAGCGATTTGCTGAACCTTGTCGAAACGTATGGCTTCAAATGGAACGATCTGGAAAAAATCCTTTCCGGATTGGATAAGCGTCATTATTACAAGCGTTTCTTTGAAGTGGTGATTTCCAACCGGCATAAACCGGCATGGTGGACGGAATCGCGCGCTGCCGATGAAGCACAAATCATTGAAGAATCCTTGTCGCGCCGGCTTTGGGCTTTAGAAACCATCGTAACAGCCGCACCGCTGCTTGGATTGGTGGGAACCGTGGTCGGTATGATGCGCGCTTTTCAGGTGATTGGCAGCGAAGGCATTGTTAACCCCGCGGCGGTCACAGGCGGTGTTGCAGAGGCGCTGATTGCAACCGTGGTGGGCCTGGCGATTGCGCTGGTGGCCTTATTTGGATTCAATTATTTTTCCCGCTTGCAATCGCTGACATTGGATGAAATGGAACGCCTGGGTACGCGACTAATCGATAACATCCGCCTGGATCAACAGGACAATAACCATGAAGCTCCGTAAATCCCGCACAATTCATAAAGGTAAAATAGAAATCATTCCGATGATCGACGTAATGTTTTTCTTGCTGGCGACATTCATGCTGGCTTCTTTATCGATGCAGAAACTGGATTCATTGNNGCAGGTTGATTTGCCCGAAGGCCAAGCTGAGAAGCTTAGCGCGGAAAAGCCGGTGACACTGACACTAACCAAAGACAGTAAAATTTTTATCAATCAGACGGCGGTTACGCTAGAAACGCTGGCCACAACACTCAAGCCGTTACTCTCAGACTCAAAACAGAAGCTGATTGTGTCCGCGGATAGTGAAGCGCCTCAAGGCATTGTCGTGCAAGCCATGCTCCGCGCCCGGTCTGCCGGTGCCCAGCATTTTCTGATTGCGGTCAAACATAAATAGCATAGAAAAGAATGGTAAGTTCCAGATCGAGAGAAATTCGCCTGTGGTGGCCATTGCCGCTGGCTGCGCTCGTCTGGCTGTTGCTTATCTGGGGATTGGGATTTTTCTTGTCCATTCCCGAGATGGAAATTGAAACGCCACCCCCGATTGCTGCGAGCTTTATCGATTTAAACGAAACAGAGGATGCCAAGAACTCGCTGCCTGCTTCTCCGCAATCTGCCCCAACGCCACCACAGGAGAAATCTAAAGCTGTCGAGGAAGCGAAACCAGCACCGAAATTACCGCCGCTTCCGGCCCCGAGTCCCCCATCGCGATCACAGCCCAAACCCAAAGCGGTCGAAAAGCCCAGTAAGCCCACGCCCACCCAGCCTACCAAAGACAAGGCAATCATTAGAACGCCGCCAAAACCTGCCCACGATGCGGCTACGGATTTGTCCGATTATATTAATCAAGCCAAAGCGCGCCGCCGCGCGGAAGGACTTTTTGATAATGATGATATGGCAGCAAACACGGCCACGCCGCAACCCACTGCCGACGAAATCCGCATGGCCAATGTCAGACGCAATCTCCAGAATCCAGGCACCAGTGGCATATTTCAAATTCTTAGAATAGGTCCGCGCACAGCTGAATTCTCATTCCGTGCCTGGACAACTGGGCAAAGCAATCCCCGGCTGCAAACGATCCAAGTCGAAGCCGGACCGGATGGCAATGTTGAACTCGCCATGGTTCGCCGGATGATTCAATTAATTCGTGAGCATTACAAAGAGGATTTCAACTGGGAATCGCACCGTCTGCACCGTGTCGTCGTGTTATCCGCCCGCGAGAAAGATTCAGCGGGACTGGAAGATTTTTTGATGCGCGAGTTTTTTATTAATCCGGTACGTTAACCGGATTTAAATCAGTCAATCCCAGGAATCTGGAATTCATCCTGGTCAGCCGATAAACCAGCGCGAGTAAAAAACTCCTCACTTAAATTTGAAACCGGAATATCCTGGCACTCCAGATTGGCAATCCCTTGGTTGTTTTTCTCAACAGCAACACCGTCTTTTGCTCCCCAATCCTTACCAATCGCGGCATATACAATATAATGGTATGGCCCATTGATAAAGCGCAGATAACCGCCGCCAGTCTTCATCGGGGAGGTTGGTTCCGAATGCGTGGGGTTGTCCCAGCGCCAGACGATGGTGTTAGTTTGATCCACGATAACTCTCGGGGTTGTTGAGGTGGTCGGCATGGATGTAATGCGTCTGGATCGGGCTTGGTGGCGGTGGCTTTCGTGATCACGGCAACAGGAATATCCTCTAATCAGATGGTTTCTTGCCTGATCAGCCAGTTATCGGTTGGCGAGGTTGAGCAAAACAATGGATTCGTATAAAACTGTACTTTCTCGCCTGTTTTTGCCTTGTATCAACCTCAGCATTGTTTTTATATAAAATCTTTTCCCTCATTATCCTTTTCTGCCCAATATAGGCGTTCCGCACCAGAAAAGATTTTGCATCCGACAAAACTGTTTTCTTTTCCACCATGCAAGTGATGGCAACTTTCGCAGTAACTTTTGATCGGCAATAGCAACTCACTTGCTTCATCTGGAAAATGTTTTGTTAATTCATCAAAGGCTCTTCTTCTCACCGAATAATCCGGCGAGCCATCTTCCGCCATGAGCAATTCAAGCCAAATCGCCAACTTGTTATAAGTTGCCCAACGATCGGCTGATCGTGCATTGACTTCTATCCATTCCTGCAGCGCTTGTTTTGCTTTCCAAAGTTTCGCAATGACTTCAGATTGCCGCGCCAAGTGATTATGTAATTCTGTGGATCGTTTCTGCAGCGTTTCCAATTCAGCTTTTGATATGTCAATTTTTTTTAATTCTTTGATGAACCAGGTAGTTCCAAGGCTCAACAATAAGGTAATGACAGCAATTACAATGGTAATTGCTGTCATGGTATTGGATATAGCATCACTTTTCGTATTATCTGGTGACTTGGATTTATCTGGAGATAAATCAGAAGCAGCATGTGTGCTTAAAAAAAAATTTTGATCCAAAAAATTTACCCTTAGCAAGTCCGCCAGCATGATAAAAAAAACGAACACGAGTGATAAAACAAAAAACCATGATACCCACTCAGCGCATTTCCAACGCTGGCAAGCTATCGATTTATAAAAAGGAAGGTGTAATACGATAAAGACAATTAAAATTAAGACAATCGCAAAAAAAAACAAAATTTATTTCCATTTTATCAATCATGAATCTCTAATTTAAGTTATTGCATTGATTTTACAGATAAGGAGCTTGGGTTGGTGCAACTATTGAAATTTTAAATTCACTCGCGAGAATAAAGAATATTTCAACTTATGACGCAGCAGAGGCAATTGATATTTTTCCTCATGCACAACAAGCAGACGCTGATAATCAATGACACATGTACACAACTTTTGCTTCAACTCAACTTTGAAAAGTACTCACTAAAACCTTTACTTGGCACTGCTAGCTCGTCGCCAACGATTTCCAATCTTTTGTAAATAAGCGTAACTGCATCACTTGATCGCAGATGCCCCGTAATGGTGAATGTTGCGTCAGTAAGTGTAGTCAGAACAGCTAATTTTCGATACTTATACTTGCTTAACCAAGCCGGTGCGTTTTTTGCATGTATCAATTTTACAAACTGTATACCGGCCTCCATCGGGATTATTTTTTCGTCTGGAAATCCTATATTCTCAAATGTTTCGGGTAATAAACTGCTTTCCCTCAACATCAAATCGATTAGCAATACATCTATATAACTATCATCATCCGGTTGCGACGCTTCGTTTTTTTCTAGGATTTCTGCAAATTGCACAATCGTATAGGCTTCAATTAATTTGATGCGATTCTCATTTTTTTTAAACCATCGTAACCAGGGTTGCAAGCGAGCACGTTCGGGTGTGATGCCTTCATCCCGGGGGCGTAAATCATCATCCAACCATAACACGTTTACTCTTCTGCTTCTTGCGCTCATCAATATGCTTCCTTCAATCTTTAATAAAAATCACTACTTGCAACTATTGTTTTCACTAACATAACCTTGGGAATCGTCAAAGTAATCTTATAGATCGCTCTGATCACTCTGCCTTCTCGGATACCCATATTAACTTCATTTAAACCGGACAGGGGGATGATGCTGAAATCCATTTTAATATTAACAAGAATTACGAATTACGGCAGAATTACGATGAAATTACGGTGACAGTTTATTAAATACACTAATTATGCCATATTGTCAGAATGGCTCGCTTACCTCGTATTGTAATTCCCATGACCGGTCGTGAACTTAAGGCGAAGAAACACGGCCCCAAAAAAAGTAAAGGGGGGAGTTAAGTATATTTAGTAATACTGTCACCGTAATCCTAATCCCATTCTCAAAGTATCGATTTCTCCGACTAGGCCTTGAGCTGCTACAATCAGTCAATCCCAGGAATCTGGAATTCATTCTGATCAGCCGATAAACCGGCATGCGTGAAAAATTCTTCGCTTAACTTTGAAACTGGGATATCCTGGCATTCCAGATTGGCAATCAATTGGTTGTTCTTCTCAACGGCAACACCGTCTTTTGCGCCCCAACCTTTACCAATTGCGGTATACACAATGTAGTGGTGTTGCCCGTTGATAAAGCGGAGATAACCCCCGCCACCGCCTGCAAACATCAGAGTTCGCGCTTGAACGGATTGAGAAGCCAGAGCTGATTCGGTCAAATTCGGAAATGCCAGTTCGAGCGCATCTTTTTGCCCGAATCGATACTGCAGATAACCGCTGTTGGCTGAGAAATCATTGGAAGCACACACTGAAACCGTTTTTTTATCGAGTGAGCAAGAAAAGATAACTTGCTCCTGCGCATTACAAAGCGATTCTGTCGCCCAAACAGGTAAGGCGGTCAGCGCGAGCAGACCGCCTAGGCAGGTAACAGCACTTAGCCTCACAGCAGCTCGCTTCAAGCCAACAGCGGAAAGTAATTTTTAAAATGCTTGATACGGTCATCCAGACCGATAACACCGCCATTCACTTTTTTAGTTATTTTAGTCACCACATCATCACTTGCCCCTTCATCGGCCAATTGATTAAGTAAACGAGTATTCCAGAACCAAGCAGCTGACAACAAAGGGTATTTTGAAGCCACCCAATCGGGATTATTCAAAATGTCATCGCTGACGGTTTGAGCAAACTTGCTGTAATTGTCTTTTCCGGTCAGTTGAATGTAACCTCTTCCTCTATATTTGTAACCTTCTTTGCTGGCTTCGTCGCCATTCCCCATTCTGCCGCCATAAACCCGTGATGCAATTTTCTCCGGCTGGCGTGCATAACTATCCGCCAGGTTATCGGGAAAATATTTTGGAAAGATCTTTTTTAATCCGTCGGCAGAATAGTTTAAATTCTCCTCGCGCGCTTTAAAATCCATACTTTCATGAGCACATTGCGCAAGAAAGTGCGCCAGGCGTAGTGGCGTATTGATAGCGAACTTCTCCGCGCAGTCAGGGATTTGATCAAGCACGGTATCCGGAATATGGGTTTTCAATCCATCTATTGATAACATCATGGCACCTCCAATGATTTAATAGAGTTAAGTAATCGACCCAAGTACAATTGAAGCACAGACCCCAATAATATAATAGCAATCTCTAAAACTACAGTTTTCTATGTCCACGATTAAACCGCTTCCCGAGCTATTGATTAACCAGATCGCCGCCGGTGAAGTGGTCGAACGCCCTGCTTCGGCGCTCAAGGAGATTCTGGAAAATAGTGTCGATGCAGATGCAAAGAAGATTACCGTGCAACTCCTGCAAGGCGGCGTCAAGCAGATTCGCGTCATGGATGACGGAACAGGTATCGCCAAAGAGGAATTGCTGCTGGCCTTGACGCGCCATAGCACCAGCAAAATCAGTACACTGGAAGATTTACACAAAATCACCAGCCTGGGTTTTCGCGGCGAAGCATTGGCGAGTATCGCCGCCGTGTCGAGACTGACATTAGCCAGTCGCCAAGCCGGGCAAAACCATGCCTGGCAGATACAGGTCGATGGCAAATCGGTCTCGCAGCCAGAGCCTTCTTCGCTGACAAGCGGAACAACTCTGGATGTGAACGATTTATATTTCAATATCCCCGCACGGCGCAAATTCCTAAAATCGGAAGCCACCGAGCTTGCGCACTGCGACGAGGTATTCAAACGTATCGCGCTATCCCAGACCGGTATCGAATTTGTATTACAACATAATGGCAAAGTGCGCCGCCAGTTACGCGCGGCCAGTTCAGCGCAAAGAATCCAATCGGTATTGGGCGAAGAATTCGGCCAAACCGCTGCGTTTGTCGATGAGCGTTCGGCAGATATCTATCTGCACGGCATGGTGGCCCTACCAGCCTATGCACGTTCATCACGGGATGCACAATATTTTTTCGTGAATAACCGTTTTGTCAGCGACAAGCTGATTTCGCACGCCCTGCGCGAAGCCTATCGGGATGTATTGCATTTGGACAAACATCCGGCTTTTGTCCTGTTTCTGGATATCGACCCGGAAAGCGTCGATGTGAATGTGCATCCGACGAAGACAGAAGTCCGTTTCCGTGAATCACGCGCGCTGCATCAATTCATTTTTCATGCAATCAACAAGGCACTGGCTTCACCCAACAAAGGAATGGAAACCGGCGAATCAATGCAAGCAACGCGATCATTCCCTACTTACCCCAGAGCAGCCCCTTCACAGCCCAATACCGTGTCGCAACCCGCGAGCTTTTATCGCACGTTATTTGGCACGGAGACTAATTCATACCAACCGGCGCCGACAAACACTGCGCCTTTCACACCCGTAGAGAAATCGGACCAATCCGCCGTAGTGAAAGAAGAACAGGATAGCCATCCACTCGGCTTTGCGCTGGGACAACTGCACGGCGTTTATATTCTGGCACAAAATACGCGCGGCCTGGTGGTTGTGGATATGCACGCCGCACATGAGCGGATTATGTACGAGAAACTCAAGCAAGCGCTTGATCATCATGAAATACCGATGCAGCCGCTGCTGATTCCGGTCACTTTTTACGCCGATGACCTGGAAATCGCTGTCGTGGAAGAAAATCAGACAACGCTGGATCAATTGGGTTTCGAAATCGCGATCCTGTCACCCACCACACTGGCAGTCCGCGCAGTCCCGGCGACACTGCAACACGCCGACATTGCGCAACTCACACACGATATCTTGCGCGAAATCCGTGAATACGGCGCCAGTCAAATTTTAACCGCCAAACGCAACGAAATTCTCGCCACCATGGCCTGCCACGGCGCAATCCGTGCCAACCGCAAACTGACCATCGAAGAAATGAACGCGTTGTTGCGCGAAATGGAAATCACCGAACGTGCAGCTCAGTGCAATCACGGCAGACCGACCTGGTTTGAGACCAGCTTGGTTGATTTGGATAAATTGTTTATGCGTGGAAAATAAGACGAATCGGCGCCTCTAAAAATTCAGAGTTCTAAACAAAACGAGGCGTGAGCAAAAAATGGTGACGCAGCATATAACTGATATGTAAGGAAACATTTTTTGTGAGCGACAAAGTGTTGTGACGAAATTTGGATTTTTAGAGGTGCCCGAATGACGGTTGCAAAGATGCCAACTATTTACCTGCAAGTATTTTAGTAAATTCCGAATCGATATTTATCTTGGTTGCATTCGCCAAATGATTGTAGAACACTGCCATCCCGGACATGGCAATAATCTCCATAATTTCTTCATCATCGAACCCTAATCCCCTGAGCGCCTGAAAATCTTTTTCGCTGGAAGAATGTGAATTCTTTGCAAGTCTGACAGCAAAATCAATGGCAGCCTTCTCTTTGGGATCGCCTGATTCGATTCCATGATTCTGAATCAGACTTTCTATCTGTTCCTTGGGTATTCCAATATTTAAACAAAAAGCATGGTGAGCGGCTTCGCAATAATGACATTCTTTCAAGGATGAAATTGCAACAAAGATCATTTCTTTCAACTCCCGTCCCACCCGACCACTCGTCAGTATATGGTCCATTACCGGCCAGATACCTTTGAGTGATTCATGTGAAACTGCCCATACCTTGAAGAAATTTGGTGTAAAAGGCGCGTTCAAAGCATCCTTTATTTTGCCAAAAGTTTCTTTGATCTCAGGAGTGGCAGCGCCATCATCTACAATTTGACTGATTGCTCGCATATGGAATTAGAAATTACGTAGAAAACCGGAGTAAACCACAGTTCTAACTGCTATGCCAAGCTGTTTATGTGCAGTTAATCTCAGATCCTCTAATTCATGCTCTCTGCAGTTCAATCAAAACTTGGTCTGCCACATCTACCCGGATAATGCCAAACCACGGATATTCTATGTCGATTAGCAACTATTATCGAAGTGTAGATATAGCTGAAAATTTTATCACTCACACGAAACAAATCGGTTTCTTTAGGGCACTGCTAAAAATTCAAAGTTCTAAACAAAACGAGGCGTGAGCAAAAAATGGTGACACAGCATATAGCTGATATGTAAGGAAACATTTTTTGTGAGTAACAAAGTGTTGTGACGAAATTTGGATTTTTAGAAGTGCCCTTTATTAATCCAGAGAACAATATTAACCATTGTGATATATCAGCATTGACGTTAATCTATTGTGAATGTAAGAAGGTCAACTGTTCAGCAACCACTAAAATTTCTTTTTCTTAATATCAAAAAGTGAAAAAGGGTAAATACGATGAGTACAAATAACCAAGATACAAATTCTGAGGGTCTGATTTCATCTGATATTTGGACATCGATTCGAGAATGGGCAAAAGCTAACTGGGTATGGGTTGCTGCGCATATTTTTAATTTACTGTGTGCTGCATACATATTTTATTTAAAAGCAAAAAGTGGCGAAAGTGATATTCCTATACTCCCAGCCGTTATCTTTATGTGCTTACTTTTCATACAAATCTATACCGCTCCGATTGAATCTCTACCAGCTGAAGGATCAAACCCAGACGAAAGAAGAAAAATAGAAGACAAAAGATCTCGACAACGAAATAAATGGATGATATTTGCATACAGCTTTATGTTGATGTCACTTTTACTGACCTTCTATCCATTCATTAACCCTCTTTTCAGTTCTAATGCGCAGCCTCAAGCCGGACCTGACAAACAGAATACAACCACATCTGATGAAAAACAATACCTTAAAACGCTTCGTGAGCGGCCGATTGCTGTATTTGTTGGTTGTACTTTGGATCCCAAAGCCAAGAATTTACTTTGCGTCGAACCGCAACCCAAACAAGAAGTAGTTGCCGGAACACTAACCCCAGGTACCGCACAAGCGGCTGCTGCCAAGGTATCAGCTCCAGGTACCAAATCAGCTGGTGCATGGGTTTTAAACATAGGTGGATACATAAATAATTGTGTAAAAATTGAAAATGATGGATATGGCAAGGCGGTTACTTGTCAAGTAAGCGATGGATTACTTGTTCCACTGTACTTTATTATTCTTGCGCTCATGGGCGGCAGTATTAGCTTGACTAGGCGATTGCCAGAACTCCAAAAGCAGGCAGGGTCAGAACACGTGGCCACAGAAAAGCAGCCCAAATTAACACAGTACGAGTTTCGTGAGCACTTGATATTTCAAATGGTGCAATTTATTTCGGCACCTTTTCTTGCAGTTCTTGCTTATTATCTAATTGAACCAAGCAATGTGACCAATTCAGTCGCATTGGCATTTACAGCCGGATTCGCATCAGAGGCAATCCTACTCATGGTGCGGTCAGTTGCAACTAAAATCACCCCAGTAAACAATGTTGCACCACAGTACGGCGCAGTTGCAGGGGTCGTGGCGTTTAGTGAAAAAAATAACCAGCAATCCATTGAGAAGATCGAAGTATTTTTATCTGAATCACCGCAAATTCACTCGTTCACGGATGAGAAGGGATTTTATTTGCTGAGCAATGTTCCGGTTGGCGAGCATAGCATTAGTATTAAATTTACAACCCAAGTAAACGACAAAGCGATAGAAAATCTAAAAAAAGACACGGTAAAAATTGACCGTGCTCAGGCGATTGTTAAAAAGAATGTAATGATTACTGCGGAAGACCCGGTGCAAAAGTAATGCAGTCGCTTCAACTTTCCACGCAAAATTTCACAAAATGCTTCACTGCATCATGCGGTTGAAAAAATGAAAGCTGCGTATCGATGGAGACCTCTGAATAACTGTCATTTCGAGCACAGGGAGAAACCTATGCTGTTGATTACCAAAGATTCCTTTATGATTTCAAACTTTAACAGGCCGTTGAAAAACTATCTGTGTTGCCGCTGCGGTGTTAAAAACAGGCTCAAAATGCTCATTTATTAAGCAGCATAAACTGCGCTTTTTCGCCTGTTTTTGCCTTGCATCGGCTGCCTCGAATACGTTTTTCAACAGCCTGTTAAGAAATAAAGATCTTCTTGATTGACGGTTCACTCATTAGAATAAATCGAGCCGCTGATTTACTATGATTCTTATTGAAAACTTTATGCTTATTAGCAACCCGGCTTCCGCCCATTGTTGTTACCTATGACAGTTATTTTAGCCGCATTCTCTCTCGCATGTATCGGATACATTGCGTATCTTCACAACCGCAGCGGCAGTCATCGAAACTCCATTCGTACCCGGGCAATTGAAGCCATTATTGAAACAACGCGCTACGGTGTTATCGAAACAGATTTAAATGGGATTATTCTTATCTTTAATCCCGCCGCCGAGAAAATGTTGGGCTACCAAGCAGAAGAGATTATCGGAAAGGCGACGCCAGCAATTATCCATGCGCATGATGAAGTCATAGCCCGAGCCATTGAATTGGGCGTAGAGCCTGGTTTTGATGTTTTTGTCAAAAATCCCCGAGAAAAAAGAGAAGTTGAAACCAGGGAATGGACTTATATTCGCAAGGATAAATCAACCTTCACCTCATTTCTATCGATTAGTGCTCTGAGAGATGCCAGTGATCACTTGATCGGTTATGTGGGTGTTTTTGAAGATATCACTAACTTAAAGGAGTGGCAGCAGGCTCAAAAAATGAAAGACGAGTTTTTAGCCAATGTCAGTCATGAGCTTCGCACGCCACTGAATGCCGTGATGGGGCTATCAAAGCTAATTGAGACGGAAGTGGAATCGAATCCAGAAAAAATCAAAGATTATGCGCATGATATTCATTTATCTGGAAAACATCTATTAGATATTGTCAACGAGTTGCTCGACTTCTCAAAGATTCAGGCTGGTAAATTTCAAATTGAAAAAATGCAATTACCCCTGAGAAAAGTCTTTAATGACTGCTATGCAATTTTGTTGAGCTTCGCAAAGGAAAAGTGCGTCACACTTCACTGTAATTACCAGCAAATTGATGAAGAGCAATACGTAGAAGGCGATGAGATCCGGTTAAAGCAGGTAATCAGTAACATTATTTCCAATGCGATCAAATTCTCGGAAAATGGAATCGTTGACATTTACGCGCAATATCAAGATCAGGTACTCGTTGTTGTCATTAAAGACAACGGTATCGGAATGAATGAAGAAGTAGTCAAAAATCTCTTTAAACCCTTTTATCAGGGCGATGGTTCAATTACCAGAAAGTTTGGAGGAACTGGTTTAGGTCTGGCTATTTCTAAAAACATTATTGATATGATGGGAGGATCCATTGAAGTTAAGTCAGAGGCAGGAAAAGGATCCACCTTCAGATTAACCATCCCGTTTAAGCCAATCAATCGGAAGGAAAATCCAGCATCTCGAACTATCACAACTTTGCAAACGTTTGGTCATCGCTATCATGTATTGGTAGCGGAAGACAATCCAGTAAACCAATTAGTATTGGAGCAAATTTTATATAAATTTGAGATAAATGTAACCAAAGCCACCAATGGCAAAGAAGCTTTTAATTTAGCACTGGAAAATAAATTTGATCTTATCCTGATGGATATGCAAATGCCCGAAATGGATGGTATGCAGTCTACTCGAATGTTAAGAGAGCATGGCGTTCTGGTTCCAGTAATAGCCTTTACTGCGAATGCGTATCAAGATGATAGAAATGCATGCCTCGAATCGGGTATGAATGATTTTATTACCAAGCCGGTAGATCTCGGTGCGCTCAATACGATTCTAATGAAATACCTTAAGGTTTAACGCTTTTCTATTCTTGTTATTCTGCCCCTTCTTACCACATCATATCGGAATACAAACGCTTCATATTCCCCAATACTTCCAAAAGGCGTCAATCTAACCGGAATCAACCATACAACTGCCGCTTCAATCCGCAACGATTCAGTATGGTCGCGCTGATTTCTTCAATCGAAATGCGTGTCGTATCCAGAAAGGGAATATTGAATAGATGGAATAGCGATTCCTGCCATTGAATTTCCCGCTGACATTGCGCTAAAGAAGCGTATTGGCTATTCGGGCGGCGTTCCTGCCGGATAAAATGCAGTTGTGCGGAGGTCAGCGTCAAACCAAATAATTTGCTTCTAACATTTTCCAATACCTTCGGCAACTGTTGTGAGGACATATCTTCTTCCGTCAGCGGATAATTCGCCGCGGCGATGCCGTATTGCAACCCCAAATAAAGGCAGGTGGGCGTTTTACCGGAACGTGAGACACCGGTCAGAATGATGTCCGCTTCAGCAAAATTCTTGGGATTGACGCCGTCATCATGCGCCAATACGTAATTGATGGCGGCAATCCGTTTGAAATACGACAAATGATGTTGTAGGCCATGAGAGCGCCCAGCCATACGGGCAAATGGCTGGTCTAATTCTTCTTCAATGGAACGGATAAAGGTTTCAAAAAAATCGAATAGGCGACAGTTTGCTCGTTTGATGACTTCCAGAATTTCCGGTTTCAGCAAAGTACTAAACACCAAGGGCCGATGTCCGTCGCACTCGGCAGCGTGATTAATCTGAGCTAACACGGCTGCGGCATTCTCAATATCGTCCAAAAAGGGTACGTTGATCGTCTCCCATTCGATACCATCAAACTGCGTCAGCAAACTGTGCCCGAGTGTTTCCACGGTGATGCCGGTGCGATCGGATAAATAGAAAACCGTGCGTTTTTGCTTGGTCATTATTTTTTCATGCTGGCGAGATGAAGCCACGTTTCCGTGACTGAATCCGGGTTGAGCGATAAGCTGCTGATTCCCTGCTCATAAAGCCAAGCAGCGAAATCCGGGTAATCCGAAGGCCCTTGTCCACAGATTCCAATATACTTACCCTGCTTGTGGCAAGCGTCAATGGCCATTTTCAGTAATTTCTTGACGGCTGGATTGCGCTCATCGAACACATGGGAAACCAAACTGGAATCGCGATCAATACCGAGCGTGAGCTGGGTCATATCATTGGAGCCAATGGAGAAACCATCGAAGTACTGTAGGAATTCTTCCGCAAGTAACGCGTTGGAAGGAATTTCGCACATCATGATCAAGCGTAAGCCATTCTGACCGCGTACCAACCCTTGCGATGCCAGTAGCGCAACCACTTGTTCTGCCTCTTCGAGTGTACGGCAGAATGGGATCATGATTTCAACGTTGGTGAGTCCCATTTCATCGCGCACTTTGCGTAAAGCACTGCATTCGAGCTCAAAACAATCCCGAAAGGCCGCTGCAAGATAGCGCGATGCGCCCCGGAAACCGATCATCGGGTTTTCTTCCTGGGGTTCGTAGCGGCTGCCTGCAATCAGATTCGCATACTCATTGGACTTAAAATCGGATGTGCGCACGATCACAGGATGCGGATAGAAAGCGGCGGCTAACGTGGCAATGCCCTCGACCAATCTTTCCACATAGAAACTAATGGGACTTTCATAACCCGCGATACGGCTGCTAATTTCTGCTTTCAGTGCATCGGATAATTGGTCAAACTCCAAAAGCGCTTTGGGATGAATGCCAATCATGTTGTTAATGATGAATTCTAGCCGAGCCAAACCGACGCCCTGATTGGGGATGCGGGAAAATGTAAAGGCATGCGACGGATTGCCTATATTCATCATGATTTTTACCGGCAAGTCAGGCAATTGACCGGTATCCGCCGTGGTATGCTCGAATGGCAATAGTCCTGCATACACATAGCCGGTATCGCCTTCGGCACAAGAAACCGTGATTTGCGCGCCATCCGCGATATGTGCTGTCGCATCACCACAACCTACTACGGCGGGAATTCCCATTTCCCGCGCAATAATGGCCGCATGACAAGTGCGTCCGCCGCGATTGGTAACAATCGCAGAAGCGCGTTTCATAATCGGCTCCCAGTCCGGATCGGTCATTTCGGTAACCAGCACATCGCCGGATTGAACTTCGTGCATCTGCTCAATACCCCTGATCAGACGGGCTGTGCCCTGGCCAATTTTATGTCCGATCGCCCGGCCTTCTGCGAGCACTTCTCCTTTGTTATTGAGTTTGAAACGTTCTATGACCTGGTTCGCGCGGCTTTCCACAGTTTCCGGGCGAGCCTGTACGATGTACAACTGGCCATCCAGTCCATCCAGCGCCCATTCAATGTCCATCGGGCGGCCATAGTGCTGTTCAATAATCAGCGCTTGTCGCGCCAATGCTTCCACTTGACTATCCGATAAGGAGAAACGCATGCGGCGCTCCATTTCTACATCACGCGTAAGCGTGAGCGCACCATCGGCGCATTTTTTATCGCCATAAATCATTTCGATGGCTTTCGTGCCTAAACGCCGCGAGAGAATTGCCGGACGCCCGGCAGTCAACCCGCGCTTGTACACATAGAACTCATCCGGATTAACGGTACCCTGCACAATGGTTTCGCCCAGCCCATACGCAGCGGTGATAAAAATCGCATCGCGGAAACCGGATTCGGTATCCAGCGTGAACATCACCCCACTGGCGCCTAAGTCGCTGCGCACCATTTTCTGAACCCCGGCGGACAGATACACCTTATCGTGAGGGAAATGTTGATGAACGCGATAAGCGATGGCGCGGTCGTTATACAGTGAAGCGAACACCACTTTGATCGCTGCAATAATCTGATCCAGCCCGTGGACATTCAACAACGTTTCCTGCTGACCGGCAAATGAAGCATCGGCCAAATCCTCTGCCGTTGCTGATGAACGCACCGCAAAAGAAACCGCATCAGCCCCGCTGCCTGCTGCCAGTTTCTCGTAGGCTTCTGACACCGCGTGCAAAATAGCATCCGGCAACGTGGCATCGAGCACCCAACCGCGAATGGTCTTACCGGCGGTGGTTAGCGCATTGATGTCGTCAATATCCAGCCCACCCAATACATGATTGATACGATCAACGAGGCCATTGGCAACCAGAAACTCTCGATAAGCTTCTGTCGTGGTCGCAAAACCTGTCGGCACATTCACACCAGCCTGTGAAAGGTGGCTGATCATCTCTCCCAGCGAGGCATTCTTCCCGCCAACCAGACCTACATCGTGCATCGTCAATTGATCAAACCAGGCGATATATTGTGTCATTGGGTAACTCCTATCGGCGAATAATTAACAAGTAAATTTTTGTGGGCGGTTGCGCAGCAAACTTAATGCTGGCCGTCTTTTAATAACGGGCAATGCCCGGAAATTGCATGGCGGCATGATAAATCATCTAGGTAATCGGATGCCTGCCGCAAATACTCCAAGAACGTCTGCGCTACAATCGACAATTGCTTGCCGGATGGATACGCGAAATACCAATGCCGTTCAATAGGAAATCCTTCAACATCAAGTATCGCAAGCTGCCCCATCGGCGCATCAAGTGCCAGGGTATGCCGAGACAAGACGGCGATACCCAATCTACCGACAATAGCCTGCTTAATCGCCTCATTGCTGCCTAATTCCATGCGGACTTTCAATTTATGACTATGTTCTAAAAAAAAACGTTCTGTCGCCATTCTCGTTCCAGAGCCCGGTTCACGCATGATAAAGGGCTCATCGCAGATGCGCTCAACGCTGATCTTTTTTTCGCGAGACAATGGATGATCGACGGATGCCAGCACAACCAACGGGTTGTCCAAAAATACTTCCGCTACGGCATCAACAGCATCCGGAACTTGCCCCAAGATATATAGATCGTCTTGATTACTGCTTAATCTTTCCAGAACCCGCTCGCGATTCGTCACTATCAGTGCAACGTCTATGCCAGGGTATTCCTGGCAAAACATGCCCAATAAACGTGGCGTAAAATATTTCGCGGTAGTGACCACCGCAAGCCGCAGTTTTCCTGATTTCAGACCTTTCATGTCGGATGCGATCATTTCAAAACGGGAAAAATGTTCAAAAATACCCAGGCAGGTTTGATACAGCTCTTTTCCTGCATCGGTCAAATAGATTTTTTTACCGATTTGTTCAAACAAAGGCAGTCCAATCTCATCCGTCAGTTTCTTGATTTGCATCGATACCGTCGGCTGCGTCAAGAATAACTCTTCGGCTGCGCGAGTAAAGCTTTTCAAGCGAGCAATCGCTTCAAAAACTTCAAGTTGCCGCAAAGTGCTGTGACGCATGAGTCTCTCCTTTTATTATCTGCCAATAAAAAATCTATCATAGATATAAATCTATCACAACAATAGAAACATTTGATTATCATTTATGGTTTAAAAAAACTACTATATTTTCACCCGCTGATGTCTGCTTCCTAACTAAAGTTTATAGCGTGGGTTTTTCAATAACTTGGAGAAAATTATGGCTTCAGAAACTATGAAAGAAGGTAAAGAACGTTACAAAGCCGGTGTCCTTCCATACAAAAAAATGGGCTACTGGGAACCTGGTTATGTACCAAAAGATACAGATGTTGTTGCGATGTTTCGCATTACTCCTCAACCGGGAGTGGATCATGAAGAAGCGGCAGCGGCTGTCGCAGGTGAGTCTTCTACGGCAACATGGACCGTGGTATGGACTGACCGGCTGACTGCATGTGAACTTTATCGCGCCAAAGCATATAAGTCTGAGCTTGTTCCCAATACAGGTCCAGGTACTAAAAACGAAGCGCAATACTTTGCCTATATCGCCTATGATATAGATTTATTCGAAGAAGGCTCTATCGCAAACTTAACCGCTTCCATTATCGGGAATGTATTTGGATTCAAAGCGGTCAAGGCACTGCGTTTGGAAGATATGCGCATTCCCGTTGCTTACCTAAAAACTTTCCAAGGCCCTGCAACAGGTATCGTGGTAGAACGTGAACGTTTAGATAAATTTGGTCGTCCGTTATTGGGTGCAACGACCAAGCCAAAACTGGGTCTTTCCGGACGTAACTACGGACGCGTTGTATACGAAGGCCTGAAAGGCGGCCTGGATTTCATGAAAGATGATGAGAATATTAACTCACAACCTTTTATGCACTGGCGTGATCGCTTCCTGTATTGCATGGAAGCAGTGAATAAAGCATCTGCGGCAACCGGTGAAGTCAAAGGGCATTATCTGAATGTGACGGCCGGCACGATGGAAGACATGTATGAAAGAGCGGAGTTTGCAAAATCTCTGGGTTCAGTCATTGTCATGATCGATCTGGTGATCGGCTACACCGCAATTCAGTCGATGGCAAAGTGGGCACGTAGGAACGACATGATATTGCATCTGCATCGCGCGGGAAATTCGACCTATTCACGCCAGAAAAATCACGGTATGAATTTCCGTGTGATTTGTAAGTGGATGCGTATGGCGGGTGTCGATCATATTCATGCAGGTACGGTTGTTGGGAAGCTTGAAGGCGATCCGCTGATGATCAGAGGCTTTTACGATACCTTGCGTGACACAAATACTGAAAAGAATCTAGAACACGGTCTGTTCTTCGATCAAGATTGGGCGTCACTTAATAAAGTCATGCCTGTCGCTTCAGGTGGTATTCATGCAGGCCAGATGCATCAGTTGATTGATTATCTCGGCGAAGATGTGATATTGCAGTTCGGTGGCGGTACGATTGGCCATCCTCAAGGCATTCAGGCTGGGGCAGTAGCAAACCGTGTAGCACTCGAAGCGATGATCTTGGCGCGTAATGAAGGCCGGGATTACGTCAAAGAAGGTCCGCAAATTCTTGCAGATGCTGCCAAGTGGTGTACGCCGCTCAAACAAGCGTTGGATACTTGGAAAGATATCACCTTTAACTACGATTCTACGGATACCGCTGACTTTGTGCCCTCCACAACTGCAAGCGTTTAACCCTTTTAGGAGAAATAATTATGATGACCAATCCAGGTAACATCGTCACACAGGGGCAATTTTCTTTCCTGCCTCCGTTGACCGACAAGCAAATTTCAGCTCAGCTCAAGTATGCGTTGAAGAATGGCTGGGCAATCGGAATCGAATATACGGATGATCCCCATCCACGTAACACGTACTGGGAAATGTTTGGCAATCCTATGTTTGATTTGAAAGATCCGGCA
>CXWL01112696.1_pt1 | contig 21068 bp, 22 predicted proteins | sample 590931 | NCBI WGS metagenome assembly CXWL01 (sample SAMEA3498368, study PRJEB10139) | groundwater metagenome | biome: water well; material: biofilm material | place: Germany | collected 2015-04-27 | reverse complement strand
AGCGGCAGAGGTCATCAACCAGCCCACCATCCAGCTCATGAACAAAGGCGGCGGTGCGCTCTTTCGAGTGACAATCTCGGCGCAAACATTTGCAGATTTCCCTGCGCGGCTCGGCGATGAGAACAAGGCTCGCCAGGTGCTCGCCAACATCAACAATCAAATTGTTCTGCGCGTGATCGACGCGGAGACGCAACAATACATCGCCGACAGCATGCCAAAGATCAAAGCCCAGTCACTGAGCATCAGGTACGGACATGGCGTCGATGCAAAAATCCAGGACGAATATCAGTCGTCCTATCAGGAATCCATGATGGCGGAAGAAGCCGAGCTGTTTCCCGCTGCGATGCTTGGCAACCTGCCTCCGCTGCACTTCCTGGCAAGGATGTCAGGCGGGCGGATCATCAAAGGCAGATTGCCCATCTTGAAGGCCGGATGACATGGCAAAAGACACGAAAGAGCAGGGGAGCTTTACTGCCCTATGGATGGTTATAGCCTTGATCGTGGCAATTGGCACATGGATGTTCATTACCCCGGAACACCTGCTGAAATCACTCGCAGGCGAACGTGCGTTTGTAACCCAACTGTCCGGGCAGCAGGCCGATCAGTGGATATTTGGCAAGATGATTTCGGTAAGCGCGGGTCAAATCCAGGGTGTGTCGGACGCAATCAAAGACACAGCCGCCAGCAAAGACACTCCGGGCGCACTCAAGGAGTGGATTCGGAACCGGATTGTTGTAACGTGGCTGTGGGGTTCGTTGATCGTGTACCGCATCAATCTGCTCATGCTGTTCTGGTTCATCCTGATGCCGTTCACCATTGCGGTGGCGATAGACGGGTATTCAACAAGGATGATCCGCACCTTCCGGTTTTCTTCGCAGTCGCCCATTCGTCACAGAATAGGCGTGCTCATCTCCACGGTCGTGATGTCTGGTGTGGCAATCTGGCTGGTGCTGCCGATACCTTTACCCTCAGTCGTTGCTCCTCTGGCGATTGCATCCATCGGCTGGGCGACNNTGGGTCAGCAATTTGCAGAAGCGAATCTGACTGGAGGATGCTCGCCTTTACCCATATTGCAGCGGGTTGTGCATCGTCGTTGCTTGTCTCAGGCGCGCTCAACGCGCAACCTTCGCAGGCGATACTTGTGCTTGGCGGTGGAATCCTCGGGAGCATGATGCCGGATATCGACCACCCGCAAAGCGGATTTGGCAAACGTGTTCTGCCGCTCTCGATACCGATTGCAACCTTGTTCGGCCATCGCGGCATCACGCACAGCCTGCTCGCTGTTGCGGGCATGTCGTGGCTGATCTGGTGGTCGCTGCATCATTTGCACTGGCATCAGGGATATGCCGTGCCGGTGGTAGCAGGGGTCGCAACCGGCTACTTGTCCCACCTTGCTGGCGACTGGCTAACCAACTCAGGCGTACCGCTGCTGTGGCCAAGCAACAGGCGGTTCGTGTCGCCACTCAGGTTATGCACGGGTGATCTGCGCGAGTATCTGTTGGCATTCGTGATGTATGGCTGGTCATTGATGGAATGTTTAAGGATGCTGAAGTGAATATCCCCGATTCAGTGCAGCGAGTTTTTGAGATTAACCCAGTCACATACCAATAAGTAACGAGGTTTATCTCATGCGCGTATTCTGGTTTGGTTTTAATCTGCATGCCCAAACTTTCTCAATTTACGCTGCTGCGCAGTTGGTACATCTTGCAGAACAGACGTTCCGTTATATTGACATATATTGACAAGTACCAATGTTATGGAACATCATGGCGGACATGAATAAGCTTGCCGAAAATCTGCTTGATCTGGCTCGAAACAAAGGGCTGATACGCCCGTGTGATCTGACCCCGCTGGGTATTCCGCGTGTTTCGCTGACGCGCGCTGTCCGTCGCGGGCAGTTGGAGCGTGTCGGGCGTGGTCTTTACGGGCTGCCTGGGCGGGTAGTGTCAGCCCAGGGATCGCTGTCGGAAGTGTCGCGCAAGGTTCCTAAAGGGGTTGTCTGTTTGCTCTCTGCCCTCCGTTTTCACAACCTGACTACCCAAGCGCCTTTTGAGGTGTGGCTGGCGGTTGAAAACAGGGCCGTCAAACCGAAACTCGATTACCCGCCGCTGCGCATCGTGCGTTTCTCCGGTGCGGCGTTTACCGAGGGGGTCGAGGAACGCGTCGTGGATGGCGTGACCGTCCGCGTCACCGGTATTGCAAAGACTGTTGCCGACTGTTTCAAATACCGCAACAAGATCGGCCTCGATGTCGCGCTTGAAGCGCTGCGTGAGGCTTGGCATGAAAAGCGAATGACGAGTGATGATATCTGGTACTACGCCAAGGTCTGCCGTGTCGCCAATGTGATGCGCCCGTATCTGGAAAGTCTGGCATGAGCGTTCAGAATATTGGCGCATCCATCCGCTTCATCAAAGATGACCAGAAGAATAAGCAGTGGCTGGCATTCCTGCGCAAGAATGCACTGGATCCGATACCGCTGGCGACGGTAATCAGTGATCTTCGAGAATTTTTGCTGCCGGTGTTGGTAGCCGCAGCAAAGAGCAGCAGGCACAACATGACTTGGCAGGCAGGAGTAGGGTGGCGAAAGAATGCGTAAATTATCCAATCGCTGGTTAGAGAAATTCTGATGAATCGTGCGCGTTGCCATGCCACGATAACTGTGAGGATACACCTTGTTTCTAACATCAAAATTGCACGATAACTGTCGTATTGTTACCGTGCATACAATAACAAACGGATAAAACATTTTATGCTGCCTTGATACTTGCTCGTGGTGTTGCAAGGTGGGGGCGAAAGGCTCCGAACCGATTGCAGTAACTGGTATTCCTTGCGAACAACAAAGGCTGGACGCAATATTGCGCCATGAGTTCAAATTCGCGACATTCTTTAATCAAAAACCTTCATGTGTCCGCTCCGCGTGGGCGGCCTATGGACTTGGCTATGCTGGATGTGCAAAGAGTGTACGCGTTTGCAGAGACACGCTGAATCGTGATCAATGTCTGCTGTTTTTGCAGGGCCAGATACTCTGACAGGCAAAGCCAGTCAGGTGATAGCCGCGCCCATAGGACGTGGTTTTCTATGTCTCAATAAAGTTGAAAAAACTTCCTGCTATTTTGCCCACTCAGAAGCCGAGAAAGTCAATATGCCGAACTATCTATATATTTCGGCCTATATAACGATGACGGTGGAATGGGTACACTTGCAACCCTGCATGCAAGGATAAGTAAATTGAACATCTTTCTCGATATTGATGGTGTGCTGTGTCCACCGTCAACGGTTGTCCGTGATGGCAGCGCATATTGCCATGTCACGCGCTTTGAAACGATCATGCGTGAATTCCCGGAATGGAAGATAGTGATCAGTTCAGGATTGCGCGAGAGACTTGATCTGAACCAGTTGCGCAGTAGATTCTCCGACGATATTGCCGCACGAATAGTTGGCGTCACCCCAGTGATCGGCATGTCCATTCCTCAATGCAGGCAGCATGAAATTGAGCGTTACCTGCACAATGCCGATCAGGCGCTACTTCCATGGATAGCTTTGGATGACATGGCTGATCAATTCGTCAGCGGACTGAGTAATCTGGTGTTGTGCGATATGGATACTGGGCTTGATGATTGCATGGAGGTAGAGCTGAAAGCCAAACTGGCAGCATATGAACTGGCTTTCCCACATCGTTCTCAGGGAAGCATCGACCCGACAGGAATTGGGGCTTGATGTTGAGATGGAAAGGTGTCATTTGAGGCGGCGGAGATAAAAGTGCTATCGAAAGTAGGTGTGATTATCGAACGCCAGGAGTTGCTGCCACAATGTTGATCCAACGCCAACGTTTGGCTTTCGCGGTTCTTGATACTGGATTGTTCCTGCCAGTTTGGTATGCTTTGCAACAAGGCCGGATACAACGTGTAATCCGACATGGTGTGTCTAATTCTGAAATTGGAATAGATGCTAGAGTATTAGCTATGTGGGTTTAGGGTTATGGCAGTAGCTACATACACCGATTAATCATCACGCACGATAAAATGCAACCTATCTGTTCTGATAGGTTGTTGCAATAGTTCTATTTGCGATAATACACAGCATGGTTATGCTTTGTCGGTGGTATCGATGTGTGATTCTGAATGAGTATATACTTTTTGCGCAGACTGACTAGGCAAATCGAAAGCAGTTTCTAACCATTTTACATGTGCGGCTGTAAGGCTTTGCACCTTTACCCAAAGGGGGTGTTTTGCCTATCCTGTATGAACTTGCGATACTTGGTGCGCCATCTGTTGCTCAGGTTGATGAGCTTCAGGCAATCGTGGCGAAATCAATTGCACCCTTCGGATTGCGACTCGGGCATGAGGTCGCGTGGTCAGCCTGCCCAGCCAACTTTAACCCTGACCAACATAACGTTTCGGCAGCCGTGTTCTTTGGTGGTGCGAATGCACCAGAAGCTAATGTGGCAGAGTTAATGCGTCGCGCCATCCCGGTAATTCCTGTTGTCTCAAAACCATCAAATGTAGGACAAGAAATCCCGAAAATTTTGCAGCCACTAAACTGCCTGAACTACAGCAAAGGTGGAATGCAACGGGTTGCAACGGCTTTGCTCGAGTGTGTCGGGTTGCTGCCTCGGCAGCGCCGTATCTTCCTTAGCTACCGCAGAGATGAGGCTACACAAGTAGCGCTGCAACTCTTTGAGGCATTGTCGGCGAGATTGTTTGATGTATTTCTGGACACTCACAAAATTGGGGTGGCAGAAGATTTTCAATCAATGCTTTGGCACCACCTGTGCGATTCCGATGTACTGGTGATGCTCGACACCCACACCTATTTTGATAGCCGCTGGACTAGCGCTGAATTTGGCCGTGCTTTAGCCAAAGGAGTTTCCGTGTTGCGCATCGGATGGCCTGACTGCACGCCATCAGAGAGGACAAATACCGCGAGCAGTATTGAACTATCTCAAGATGAAATTGATGCCAATACCGGCAAGTTGGCGGATGAGTTGGTTGACCGTATCTGCCTGCGGCTGGAGGCGGTACGTGTTGAAAGTCATGCAGTGCGCAACGTCAATCTGGTGAGTAATCTGCGTAACGCGATTGAGAAGATACAGGGTGAATTCATCGGGGTTGGCAGTCATAAAGCAGTACAGATTAAGCTGCCCGATGGAAGAGAGATTGTGGTTTACCCTGCCGTTGGCGTTCCCACATCGACGACGCTACATGATGCATCGGTAAATTCACCGAACCAATCCGTCGCAGTGATTTATGACCATATCGGTCTCCACCCTCGCTGGCTCGCACATTTGGACTGGCTCGGTGGTCACGTTGGTTCCGCGCACTGGGTAAAGTCCAGCGAAGCCGCCTGGCAATTTGCAGATTGGGGGGATAGATCATGAGTTCAATCTTCCTGTCAGCAAGTGTGCCCGTCGTTGGGCGGGGCGACTACTACAAGACGGCCAATCCATTTTTGATTCAGTGTGCGGTAAGAGAACTGGTGATAGCGGTAATTCGTCACCACAAAATTGTCTGGGGTGGTCATCCGTCCATTACGCCGATGATTTGGAGCATCTGCGAAGATTTGAATATCGATTATTCGGAGAATGTAATTTTGTACCAGAGCCGACATTTCGAGGATCGTTTTCCAGAGGAGAACAAACGCTTTAATAACGTGATTTTTACGGATGACGTGCCGGGGGATAGGGAAGCAAGCTTGTTGCTGATGCGTGAGGAAATGCTGTCCCGCAAAGATTTGGATGCGGCTGTTTTCATCGGTGGAATGGAGGGCGTGGAAGATGAGTACTACCTGTTTCGCGAATTTCATCCAAACGCAAAAGTCCTACCAGTTGCAGCGCCGGGTGGAGCCGCGCTTCTATTGGCCGAAAAACTCGGCTGCTACGATGAAGCTGGAATGCGCAATATCGATTTTGCAAGCTTGTTTTATACGCATCTGAATTTTGCGACAGGAGATTTGGAAGACAACAACAAAGATAGATTAACTGGTGGTGAGTCTGGCATGGAGCCATAAGTCTCGGTAGATATCAGTAAAGAAATTTCGGACATATTCGGAAAAAACTCAGACCAACAGGAACAAGAATTAACTCCAAGGAGAAAATCATGGCAAGGCAATGTTTTTTTAGCTTTCATTACAAACCTGATTCGCAACGAGCTTCCCAGGTTCGTCAGATAGGCTCAATTGAGGGAAGTAAACCTGCTAAGGACAACGACTGGGAAACCATAACTGGAGGTGGTGACGCAGCCATAAAGAAATGGATTTCGGACCAAATGAATGGCAAGACATGCATCATCGTTCTTGTAGGTAACGACACAGCAAATCGAAAATGGATAAACCACGAGATCGTACAATCTTGGGACGAAGGCATGGGTGTCGTTGGCATATACATACATGGACTGAAAAACTTGGATGGTGAGACTTCGACGAAAGGTGAGAACCCTTTTGATTACATAACCCACAGCCCGACCAAGAGCAAATTGTCTTCAATAGTTAAGTGCTATAACCCAGTAGGTGCAGATAGCAAAGCGCGTTATGCATGGATATCTGAACATCTTGAAAACGCTGTTGAAGAGGCCATCAAAATTCGTGGAAACAACTAACGATACACCTGTCATACGGCTGATACTATGAATAACATTTCGAGCGCCCCAGAAAGCATTTTTAGACTACTTGTGCCTGCGACTGAGCCTACCCCGCCGGACACTTCTTTTGTCGAGCTTTGCGGTAGCCGCTGGGTGCTTACCGAGTGGATGCCTATAGCTGATGCCCCGCCATACACATGCATTTCATACTCATGGGGATCGGGCAGAGTGAATAACATGTTTGAAGACGGGCAATTGATGTCCTACCGAACCATCCCCGCCATCGAAACGACGATTAAAGCAGCGCAGATTCCCGAGCACTGGAGCTATGCGCTGATGTGCTCACCCCGCAACGAGCAACAAGAAGCGGCGGTAGTGGACGCAGCGATCAAGGCAGCACAAGCAATCTGGATTGACGCGCTATGTGTGCCATCACATGACCCAGCCCGGTCTGCGTGTCTACGGAGCCTGGGGGCAATTTACAACTCAGCCGCGCAAGTGTTCGCAGTTTTGTCGGAGCCTTGCTCCAAACCTCTCCACCAAATCAAAAATGCAGGCCGCATGAACCCAGATGAGCTTTTCGTCCTCGAAAATGATGACTGGATCACGCGAGCATGGACATACCAGGAGATGGCCAACAGCAAAAGAACTTTTTTTATCGCACGGGGTGACGGTAGCGTCTTGTATCTCGCGCTGGATTTTCTCAATGCGATCTTGACGGACACCAGTGACTACGCAGATGCTCAAGGGTTCGAGCGGACTGAGCTGGCTGTCCGCTTCCCTAGGCTGGATAGCTTGCAGGTGATGATGGCCGAGCATCGACTCGTGGAGTACACAGGGCGATGCGCATACCAGGTAATGTCGGCGATGCATCAGCGATATGCAGAGCGAGAGGAGGATCGTATTTATGCCATGATTGGCGCAATCACAGATTTGCCATCGGATGGTGTGGACGATGCATCTAATCACCCATCGGAATATTTCATGCGTGTCTGTGAAGCGAAAGGCGACTATTCGTTTATCTACTGTATCGCGTCACGCAGTGACGAACAGGGAAGGCGCTGGCGACCCATCGCAGGAGAAATCCCGCCTATACTTTCTGGAGTTCTTGTCGCCGGTAGCGGGCAGGCTGGAAGCATCAAGCCGACCCATCTCCAATTAGAAAATATGTGTCGACTAAAACAGAGTGCCATAAACCAGGACGGGTTAAAGTCAACAAGGGCGTTCTTGCAGGGCGACAGCGCAAACTTGCAGCCTGACGATATCGCTGCCGCCATTCTTGCGCGCTTAAGACAGAAAGGTTTTTCTGGATGTGGTGACTACGTAGAATTGGAAAGTGGATTCTTTTTTCCTCAATCAAAGTTTACGCGTTCGGATGAGATTTTTGTTGCTATCTCACCTGACATGAACTGGACGAATGGGGCGGCGGGCTTGCTGCTTTGCTCGAATGGTACAGACATAAATCAGTTCTGCGATGTCGGAGTTTTTGTAGGCCGATTGCCGAAGGTCGGCGAACCAATTAACGTGGGATAGTCGGCGCAAAAAGAGGAAGCTTCATGGCCAGAAAGAGAAAGCAAAGCCCGTTCGAAGACTTGATCGAAATTACTGCCATGTTCCCATGGTGGGCAGGTGTGCTTTTGGCACTCATTGTGTACTTCGTCCTCCACCACTATGCAACCGCTGACGTGATTCATCCCGTGGCACCAGGACAAATGGGGGATTTCGTCGTGAATCAACTCGGTAAGACACTTGCCACGTTTGGGCAATATCTGCTGCCAATTGCTTTCCTGATCGGCGCTGGCATATCCGCCTATGGGCGGCATAAACGCGCCACGTTATTCGAAGACGTTCAGGAAAACTCATCTCCTTCTGCACTAAATGGCATGGCCTGGCAGGAATTCGAGATGTTGGTGGGTGAAGCCTTTCGGCGCAAGGGGTACACGATTAACGAAACAGGCGGTGGCGGTGCAGATGGTGGCGTTGATCTTGTGTTGAGAAAGGGTGGCGAGAAATTTCTGGTCCAATGCAAGCAGTGGAAAGCCTACAAGGTCGGCGTGACAACCATTCGCGAGTTGTACGGTGTCATGGCCGCAGGCGGCGCTGCTGGCGGATTCGTGGTGACATCGGGCGTTTTTACGCAGGAGGCAAAGACTTTTGCGGAGGGAAGAAACATTGACCTGATCGATGGCTCTGTATTGACTGCCATGATTAAAAAAACACCGCCGCCGCTGCAAGTCATTTCTGCCCCGGCACAGCGCGCGTTTCAAAATACACCGGCGGCAACTGCTGACCCGAGCTGCCCGAAATGTGGCAGCGCCATGACCAAGCGGACGGCTAGGCAGGGCGCAAATCTTGGCAAGATGTTTTGGGGCTGCACCGGATTTCCTCAATGCCGTGGGGTAATCCAGATAGACTAAAGGCACACCAAGTGCGGCATGGATTTGGTTCGTTATTAAGGGAAATAAAATCACTGCAAGCAGTTCCGGCAAGTCGGACGATTTTTTCATGCTACAAAGCCAAACTCCCGTAATTTTTGGCGTTTACGGGAACGACGTAATGCAAGACCCCGTGTACGACAATGCAAACATGACCTAGATTCAGTCAATAAATTGAACAGCATGGATCACGAACGGTAAGAGCATAACCATCATCTGAGAAATCGTTAACCCGTTAGACACAACACCGATGCAATAACCGAGGAGGAGCAATGATTCAAAGAGGCAATACACAACGACTCACAATCTTGGCTCAAGACCCGGCAGTGCGAGTGAACGGGGCATTGGCACTCGAGCAGGTAGATATCCCGCAAGAGATTATGGCAGATGGGCCAACAGGATATCGGGTAAAGGTTGTCGATTTTGATGCCAGCACGAACCTTTATTATTCCCCACATCATTACCAACAGACACCCGAAGGCAACATCGACGACCCATTTGTTCTTCCAAGCGGCCTTACAGCAGCGCAGCGCAAGGCCTTTGATCGGTCACTGATTGAGAACCCCAACTTCCATTCTCAGAATGTCTATGTCATCGTCATGCGTACACTGGCGCGCTTTGAGTATGCGTTAGGTCGTAGGGTGGCTTGGGGATTTGGCGGCCACCAGTTGCACGTGGTGCCACATGCATTCAGAGATGCCAACGCCTACTATTCGGAGAGTGATCGGGCTCTGATGTTCGGGTACTTTCAAGGGAAAAAAGGCCAGTTCGTTTTCGCCTCCCTGTCGCATGACATCGTTGCTCACGAGGCAACTCACGCCATACTTGATGGGCTGCGAACACGATACACGGATCCATCCGGGCCGGATCAGGCAGGCTTCCATGAGGGGTTTTCCGATGTCGTCGCGCTGCTGTCCATCTTCTCCCTGAAGTCAATCGTCGAACTTGCTCTGACGCTTGGCAAGATTACGCTTCAGAAAAACGGCATTCGTCTGGTCAAGGCAAGTTCTCTGGAGCCGGATGCGCTTGCCCAGTCGATCCTTTTCGGATTGGCCAAGGAGTTTGGCCAGCAGATGGATGGATTGCGCGCCAACGCGCTGCGCCGATCAATCAGCATAGAGCCGAACCCCGAGCTTCTTAATGATTCTGAATATGAAGAGCCGCATTCGCGTGGAGAAATTCTCGCCGCTGCGATGTTACGCAGCTTTCTGGAACTATGGCTCGCCCGAGTGAAACAATTGGGAACCTTTGGACGCGGCCTCTATAACCTCGATGCCGTCGTGAGCGAAGGCTCCAAGGTGGCCGACCATTTGCTCACCATTGCCATTCGGGCGCTTGACTACTGCCCTTCCGTTGACTTGGAGTTTGGCGACTACCTTGCCGCATTGCTCACGGTCGATGCGGAAGTCGCCCCAGACGACTCTCGGTTCAGCTATCGGGATGTGATATTCAAAACCTTCAAGGCGTATGGCATCAATCCGCCGAATGGCAAGACAGATGCGAAAGGCTGCTGGCTACCATTTGGGCGAAACAACGACATTCAATATCACAAGACAAATTTCGAGTCGATGTTAAGGGATACGGAAGAAGTATTCCGATTCGTCTGGGAAAACCGGGATGCCCTGAATGTCGATTCTCGTGGCTACACGCAGGTAATCTCGGTTCGAGCAAGCGTGAGGCAGGGGCCGGACGGCTTCATACTCCGCGAAACGGTTTGCGAATACATTCAGATTGCCGAAATGTTCGGGGCAGAAGTAAAGAGCGTGCTTAATATAGAGAGGCCAGAGGGCATGAGTTCAAAGCAGCGGCTCACGGCCTACGGGGGCGCGGTACTTGTCTTCGATCAATATGGACGGATCAAATAGCACATCGAGCGTCCCCTGGGCGATTCTGCACGGCAGGCAAAGCGACTCGATTATCTGTGGCGAAATGGTTATCTTGACCAGCACGATGATCACCGCAACCAGTTCGCAGAGTTGCACAGAACCAGAGCCATGACCGAACGCATCAATCCAGAGAACGGAGGGAAATGACATGGCTATCGCAAAAAAACCAAAGCGCATTCATCTGTTCACCTATCAAGCCGGGTTTGGCGATTGCTTTCTGCTCCGCTTCGTTTATTCGGATAAGGAAAACAAGCATGTGCTGATTGATTTCGGCACATCAGGTCTACCTGCTCACGTTGCTTCGGATCATATGAAGTCCGTTGCCAACGACATCAAGGCGAAGTGCGGCGGGAAGTTGGATGCGATTGTCGCCACACATCGCCATCTGGATCACATCAGCGGCTTTGCGACCGCAAAGAACGGCAAGGGCACTGGCGACATCATTCGTTCCCTCAATCCGGATGTGGTGCTTCAACCATGGACCGAGCAACTCGATCTCGCGGAAGACGCACAGGCACCAATACCGGGCAGAAAGGGTATGCACCAGCAAACAATTGCACTGAACAAAATGAATGAGTTTGCGGCAACACTAATCGCGTCGTTCGACAAGATCAGCAAATCTCTCCCTCCAAAAACAGCCGAGAAAATAAAATTTATTGGCGAGGACAACATCAAGAACGTATCTGCGGTAAAAAATCTGAGTGACATGGGGCCCAATGTCTACGCATATTTTGGCGAAAAATCAGGCATGGAGAAAATACTGCCCGGCGTTAAGATATCCGTTCTCGGCCCGCCCACCATAGAGCAGTCAGAGTCCATTACAAAGATGCGCAGCCGGGATCCGGAATATTGGAATCTACAGATATCCAAACTCAAACAGGAAACGGATATGTCAGCCGCAATTGCTATACCGTTTCCGCAACACAAAGCCATACTTGGCGGCAAACTGCCCATGAGCACCAGATGGATCGCGCAACGCGTACGCAAAGCCAGTAGCGAACAGATGCTTCAGATTGTCACGATGTTGGACAAGCAGATGAACAACACTAGCCTTATTCTGCTGTTCGAAATTGGCGGGAAAAAAATGCTGTTCCCCGGCGACGCACAAATCGAAAATTGGCAATACGCGCTAAACAAACCTGGAGTCATGGAAATGCTAAGCGATGTAGACGTATACAAGGTCGGCCACCATGGGAGTCTGAATGCCACACCAAAAAAATTGTGGAGCGCGTTGCAAAAACGTGGCAAAAAAGGCAAGAAAGGACGATTAACAACAGTGCTTTCGACGATGCGGGACAAACACGGCGATGAATCCAGAAACACCGAGGTTCCGCGCCGCACCCTGTTGAGCGCCCTGCAATCAGAATCTGACCTGCACAATACAGAAGCGATGGCCAATGGGAAGCTTTGTGAAGAACTCATAATTGAACTCCAGTAGCCAGCAGGAAAAAAACCGAACGCTAACTTCCCAATAAACTAGGCACAACACCATGAATGAACCAGAATACATAGAAGTTCTAAGCTACCTTAGAGAGAGGGTTCGGAAGTCCCACTATCTGGATGTTGATGATGTGGTCGCAATGGAAACAAGGAGTGTAGAAAATCCTAGGACACGTTTAGAAAACTATTTAAAAATGTTGATTGGAATGGCTTGTGAGAGATCGAACTCACGAGCAATCATAATAAATGAGCGATTGGGAAAGGTACTTGATATTGAGTCGGGCGGTAAATTTGAGGGTGTCGAAATACAGCTCAGTCAACCTGAAATAGAAACTTTTGGAATGTCACGGTTCACGCTAAGTGAGCTGGATGAGGTTGGTGAATTTGTCGATCAGTTGGAAATTATCTTAGCCGATATTCACAACGAACCTGATCCAGCCGATTCGGGGAATAACATGGACTCACAATCATGACCCCAGATCAACTAAAGAAAAAAATAAGCAAAGCATTTGCTTCTATTCTTGGCGTTTCCCAATCAAAAGCTGCCCAATTACTTCCAAAGAATTTAACCTCAGGAAAGGCATACGAGGCACATATACTTTCGGTGGTGTGCGAGAAATTACGAAATGAAGAAGGATGTAATCTGGTGCTTCGAAACGGCAATAAATTAGTTCTAAAAACTTCGCATGGCCCGATTAACCGGCAATACCCATGGATTGAAGTTTCAAGAAATGGAAATGTTATTGGTGAGATATTTACAGATGTTGAATTCTTGACATTGAGTTATGGAATTCAGTCCCATTCAACCCCGTTACCAGGTCACTTTCACGAGTTGGATATTGTTTTAACAAAAGAAGGTTTGACAGGCAGGCCAAAGCACTCGGACATATTGATTGCAGTCGAATGCAAAAATACAGGCTATACAAAAGGTTTGCTAAAAGAAATACTCGGCATTAGAAGGGAGTTGAGTCTTCTGCAAGATGATGCAAGAACTATCTTCAATAATTGGCCGAGGCGCCACGTGCCCGCGAACCCGTGCTCATGCCTGCTTGTGTACACCACATCACATCAGGTTGCGAATTATTCATCTCCGGGCGAAACATTTGGTATTGATTTTATTGAAGAGCAAATGTAAAACGTAAGGCCTGCTCCAAGAACATGCGATTGAGTTGTTTATTCGATATTTAACAAGCGGCCCTCACCTTAACTTTAACGATAACTAGGAATTATGGTTAACCACGGTCATCCTGAAACCACGTGCCCGTCATCCCCTCGTCAGCCTCCCTTCGTCAACCGACGTGAGGAGTTGACGCGACTGCTGAACTATCTGCCACCACTTAAACAGACCAGCTCCTTCGTCATACTGAGGGCTCCTTCCGGCTTCGGGAAATCTCGACTTACCACCCGATTACTTGAATTGCTGGGTGAGCAAAGTGTGCTAGTGGCGGCTGTTGAGCCGCAGGTCCGAGCAAAGGGTTCGGCGCAGTCGATCTACCAGGGATTCTTTATCCAACGTTGCGCGGAAGCGGTGGATGCGCTCGCTGCCAAGGGGAGCGTATTGCTCCCTCGATTCGAGGACTTCCTCAAGAGTGATCGGCTTCGTCGTGCTCGTTCAATGGACTGGCGTAAATCCGTGCGGAAAGTGCCAAGCCTGAAGACCTTGTATGAAGTTGGCGTGGAACTGGTCGATAGAGTCTTCAATATCGGCGATCACAGCGCTCGCAAGCTGCTCACCAGTGATTCTCTGGATGCCGTCAACACTTGCACTCGGTACGTACGTCTGCTTGAAGGCATCGCCCAAATTGTGATGATTGTGCGCGAAGCTCAGCACATCGACTCTAGTAGTCTGCAACTCCTTAGTGAGATATTCCACCCTGCATCGACCAGAAGCGTCATTCTCGAATACACGCAGGACTCGAGCGGTGCACTCAACGTTTTGTTCGATGATTTCATTAGCGCCGCTCCTCTGCAGGATGCGGCTTGGCTGCGCATCGTCGAATTGGTGCAACTGACGAAGCCTCATCTCGAAGAGCTCCTGCGACAGACGCTTCCGGGGTCCCGGGAATTAAGCGGAGAGTACTACCTTAGCTGGGATGGAAACGTCCGGGCTATCAACCAATTGCGCTTTTCCGTCTCAATGGAGCGGCATCCGACACTGCCGCAGCTTTCAGATATTGCACTAGGCGTCGTCAATGGCTACAGGCGGCAGATCGCATCTCAGTCGCCGACGGCGCGCATGATTTTGTGTCTGCTATTCGCGCACGGTGAAGCAATACCTTCCTTTCTGTTGCTGCTGCTCCTCGAGCGCTTGAACACTCTCGCCTCGAAATTTACGGTAGCGCGCGAGATCGAAACACTGATCAGCGAAGAGCTAGTAGTACGACATCAGGGCGATGCACTCGGCATCGATAACGAGGATGTCACCGAAGCGGTGCGAACCCAGCCTACCTTTATCGGTTTGATACTCCTCGCAAAGAGCGCTCTGCGTGATCATTATCGAGATGTTGTTCTCTCGCTCGGAGTTGATAGAAAAGACGTATCACTGGCGCTACGGCAAGCGTTGCGCCTGTCTGTTGAACTTGAAGACGTGACGACAATGGAAGCGATGGTCGAACAATTGACTGGCGTCGTAACGACAAATATCGATCAATCTTGGTATGTAGGCCAGATCACTGCGGCCGTCAGCGGGAGCATATACCTGTTCGCCGAACAGCGGGACAAGCTTGTCATCTGGGCCGCCGAACTGGCTAGTGAAGTTGCAGATTTCCAAAAAGCATGTGACCTGCTGCGGCAGTTGTCGACACGATCGACCTTCTCGGACGTTCTGCTTTGCTCATGCTTGATCGAGACTGGTGATCACGCCGAAGCATTGAAATTGGCGGAACTACTTAAAATAAGTGCTGATTCTGAAGAAAGCTTCGCGGGGGAGTTGATTGAACTGATCCTGCTCAGGTGCACTGGGCACATTGAGCAAGCGCGCAACCAGTGGAACCGGCTTGTCCAAATGCCCGATACGGCAAACCGCCGCCTCTATGGATACCTCCTCCGATTCAAAGAGCTCATTGAGGACTTCCCAGCTTGTATCGATGCCGTGCGTGCCAGCGCCGATTGGTTTAGCGAGCGAGGACTCGCAAGTTCATCCGCTTATTCGGAACTGACGCTAGCTAGCCATCTCGCTCGAATGGGGGAGGCCGCTGGAGCAAAGGAGGCCATCGAGACCGCACGCACGCTCCTCGCGCTGACTACGCGAGACCAGCACATTTTGCTCAACAACGAAGCTGCGGTGAACCTGCTATCGGATACGCCATCACCTGATCAGTGCTCTGAATGGCTCGTCCGCGGCATTCCGCTTGCCGGCGACGATTATTCTGCACTCGTGCTTTATACGAACCTCGCTGTCGCCGCAGTGTTGTCAGGGAGACACGATATTGCGAACGAAGCCTCCGAGCGCTCTCTGCGTATCCTCGCGGCACCTAAGTTTGCTGAACGAAATGTTTTCTGGGGAGCCATCTTTAACCTCAGATTCGTCGATAGCCAATTGGCACTTAGGCGTGGTGACGAACTCGATAGACTGACCTCGGATCTGCCGCCTCACGCACTACAGGATGAATACTGGCAGTATCGTTTCAAGCGCTCTGATTCTGTTTCCGAGCGTTTCTCCGTGATGCTGAGTAAGCCGTACCATCCACTCTTCCTTAGCCATTGGACTCTGGACGTCGATGGCTTACGTACTCTGAAGCCAGAATATGTCGCAACACCTGCGAATACGACCAGCCGCGATGTGTGAAACTTTGCGCAAAAACGCCTTCCGGATCGAGCCACGCATCGGGCGTTAGCTCAAGGAAATGGAAACGCCCATCAAGTAACTTTCCGTCTATCCGACAGTATCCAACGTGTCCCACTGCCTCCATTAGGCTAGCGATAGCCTTGATGTCATTTTCCGCGACCTCTTCGTCAAGGGATGCCACCTTCAAGCCAATCCATGGCGCTTTGATCTCCATTCCGAAAAGGTGATCATTAAAGTAGTGGGGATTGCCTGGAACCTTTATTTCTGCGAATCGCATCTCCGTGCCATCGATGGTCTCTATCATGTTCACACTTACCTCACGCCCCCCTACGAACTGCTCAACGAGAACAGGTTGCTTGAACTCACGAAGCAGTTCACGAGCAATCTCAATCACTTGAGCGGGATCTTCGGCTCTACATCGCTCTGAGATGCCAATTGAACTGCCCTCCATGTTTGGTTTGACGACAACTGGGAATGGTATGCTGCTCAGTCGATCAAGATCAGTTTCGGTCCGAATGATGCGATGCCATGGTGTAATTATTCCGCACTGCGAAGCAAGCATCTTGGAGATTTCTTTGTCCTGACAAACGATCCGACCGTAGACGTCCGGGCCGATGAATCGGATGTCGAATGACTCGCAAATGGCCGGCACGAGCGCCATGCGATTGCGAGAATGTTCGCCGCCGAAGATAGACAATACGACATCGCCAGAAAGCCGAAGCGATGCTCTCTCGGTGAGCGCATCAAGACTTGAGAGATGGAGTGCAGAAACTCCTAGTGATTCGATGGCTTGCGTGATCGCGGTGACTGTTCCGACCGAACTCTTTTCTAGATCGTGTCGCCACTCGGATGGCCTATTTTCAGTTTCTTCCGAGATAATATCCGCGACGACAATCACAGTCGACAGGTCAAGTTTCGCTTCTTTCTCCTGCATGATAATTACCAGTTATCATTACTTTCCCCCCATCGCTCTTAACAGTGCCTCCCTCAACCCCTGATCCGACACATGCGTATAAATCTCCGTGGTGGAAATGCTCTGGTGCCCCAGCAGTTTCTGTACGTAGCGGATGTCGAGTCCGGCTTCCAGCCATTGGGTGGCGCAGGTGTGGCGCAGCATGTGTGGGGTGATGGTTTTGTTGATTCCCGCGCTGGAGGCGATCTGGTGCAGCGAGGCGCGCACGCGCTGGGGTGTCAGATCTAGTCCCGCTCCGGTCACGAAGAGCTTGCTGTTTTGTGCGTTGATTTTTTGCCGCTTGCTCAGGTAGTGGTCGAGGCAGCGGTAGAGCGGGGCGGACAGCAGGTAGACCAGTCGTTGCCGGTTGCCCTTGCCGTGGATTTTCAGGCAGCGGTCGGATAGGGACAGGTCATCGATCCGCGCGCTGGCGAGTTTTCCAACCCGTATCCCGGTGTCCAGCAGCAGTTGTATCGCCGTCTTGCGGCTGAGCTCGTCGAAGTTGCAACGCCCGTCGCTTGGCGCGATGGCTTTCCTCAGGCTGGCTATGTGGCAACGCTCCAGCGCGCGCGGCAGGCGTTTGGGCAGGCGGATGCGTTCGTGCAGATTGTCGAAAGGGTTGTCAGCAATCATCCCATCCTGTTTAGCCCAGCGAAACAGCAGCTTCAGGCAGGCGATGCGGCGCTTGATGGTGGTTTCTTTGAGCTTGCGTTCTTCGCGCAGGTGTCGAATGAATTGACGTAGGTTTTCCTTATCCAGAGACACCAAGTCGGTTTCTCGTTTGGCGTGATTCTGGAAATCAAGCAGATCGAAAGTGTAAGCTCTGAGCGTATGTTCAGACAGGCTGATAGCGGAACGGCAATGTGATAAAAAAGATTCGCAGGCATCTTGCAGTTTCATGGCATCTCCTCATAGGTTGATTTGGTAATAAACCATGATGGTATAGGTGCGCATGCCCGTTCAGGAATGGTTTTGAAGGCAGGTGAGTGCCTTGGTAAGCATCTCTCACCCCATCTGTCTACCTATCAGAGTTGCTAGGTTTCAAGGCTATTAACGCGTGCTATGTTCATAGCCAACACCTTTTACTCTCCGAAATTCAGGCGAGTTTTTATGTGCCACATCTGTTTTAACCGCACCGGTTTCGTGATGCAGAATTCGTGGGGCAACGACTGGGGCGCGGGCGGCTTTGCTGTCATCAGCTATGCGGACTGGCTGGNNGGCTTTGCTGTCATCAGCTATGCGGACTGGCTGGCGCACGCCATGGATGCATGGGTCGCCGCCACGGGCGTGCCGGGCGTGGTACCGGGGCGCCTCGCGGCGGGAGGTGGCAAGCAAACCGCCGCCGCCGCTGGCGCCGCACACACCAACTGGTGGGACGAAGAAAAGGCCTACCAGCACAGCATCGTGCTGGGCAACAACGGGCACGTCAACCACTTCGACAAACTGGACGAAGTCACGCGCACGCTACAACACCAGGCCTGCATCATGCCGGGCGAATGGTTCCGGGATAACAAGCAGCAAAAAAAACGCATCGTCATCTACGCCCACGGCGGCCTCAACAGCGAAGCCAGCGCAATCCAGCGCGCCCAGGCGATGGGGCGGTATTTCATGGGCAACGGCTGCTACCCGCTGTTCCTGGTGTGGAAGAGCGGCCTGCTCGAATCCATAGGCGACGTGCTGGCGGACAAGTTCGAATCCGGTACCGCAGAAAAAACGGGCGGCATCTGCGACTGGATAAACGACAAAATCACCGACCCCATCGTCGAAAAAACCATCGGACGCCCCTTCGCGCGCCCCCTGTGGACCGAGATGAAAGAAAATGCCGAACTAGCTGCAGAATGCGGACGCGGCGGCGACTTGCTGACCGACGCACTGCGCGCGCTGGCGAGCAGTTGGGGTGACGATTTCGAAATACACCTTATTGGCCATTCCGCAGGCTCCATCATGCTGGGCAGGCTGCTGAACAACCTCGCGCAAAAAGGCCTCACCGGCCACGTCAAAACGGTACACCTGTACGCCCCTGCCTGCACCGTCGCGTTTGCCAACCGCTACTACGCCCCGCATAAAGAAATTATGAACAACCTTCACCTGGACATACTGGCGGATCAAAAAGAGCAAGACGACAACGTGGCGACCATCTACCAGAAATCCCTGCTCTATTTTATTTCCAACGCGCTGGAGGCCGACGCACGCATACCCATCCTCGGGTTGGCGAATGTCTACGACTCGGAATTCAACGGCTGGGATGGCACCTCAAGCACCGCCGAAGCCCTCATCAACTGGCGCACCGCCGGGGAAAATAGCGGGCTGGAAAATCGTAAAAAAAACCACGACGAAGAAAAATTCATCACCCGCAGAGCAAACGGCGCGGACATACAGCAAAAGACCGAAAGCCCATCGCACGGCGGCTTCGACAACAATGTCGAAGTCATCGGCGAGATGTTGAAGCGGATTGTTGGCGCGGGGGTGCTTNNATATGCCGGTTGATGATCTGGTTGGGTTTTAGGGGGTGATTGAAAACTGGCGGTGCTCAAAGTGGGGAGGCATCACGGTGATTTTAGCAAAGTGATGCTGACCATTTTGGTTGTTGTTGATAAGCGGCAAACGTAAGGTCAACATGCGGTAAACTAGGCGCTGGCTTTGTATGGTATTTTTATGGCGGCGTTATTAGAATAAAGTTACTGCCCTCATTTGCAATAGTTTTACCTTCAATTTGGAGTTTGAAATGAGCACATGCAACGTATGCAAATTTGAATATGACGAGAGCCGAACGACATGCGTGCATTGCGGGCTTCCAGCAAATTTTCCCAATGTGCTTGCAGCTAACAGGCTTGAGGAAACTAGTGTCATTGACAATGAATATGATGCGACTGTTAATAAAGCAACTCCAGAAATTGGCGCGACCTTGAAAAATTTTGAGGCTACAGTAAGAAATGAATCGCAGACAGTGCTGGTTCGCCCGCTCGCGGAAGTTGCAAATCTCTTTGATCGCTTGAATAATTTTCATCAAACATTTCATCAGCGGCTTCGCACAGGAGCGGTTGGTTTTGATGGCGGGAAATATGATGAAAATCGGCCTGCCGTCGATGGCAAGCTGTTTCCGAGATACCATGAAGAGATCACCTTTGCTGCGCTCAGCATAAAAGAAACCGGGGTCGGCGGGCCATACGGGAAATGTCATATGGTACTTAAAACCTCCTTGACCCAACATCGCGCCTCGGTGTTCAAAGGCAACTCCTACGAAGTCTTGGAAAATCTGGGCGTAAAGCTAATGGAACCTGTTCCGAAGGGATTGCGCACTACCTGGGAGCGCCGTGGGAAGATGGCCGTGTCAAAATTTGTAGGGAAATTTACGGCAACAACTACTGATGCTGAATTCCCTGCGATATTGAATGATGGCAATAACGATTTTATAGAAGTGCATGTTTACGGCAGTATTTCGCATCGCACTATCGAAAAAGTTGGCGTTAACAAGGCTGCATTGGATGTTGATGAAACGCTTATTGCTGGAGCGCTGAAAGGGAAGATAGCCAAATGGGCAAGTACGGTGCCGAATTGGGATACGGTCTTTCTGGAGATTTGAATGTTGACAATACAATCCCCATATTCAGCCGAAGCTCTTGTGCTGGAAGTTGAACTTCCCTACATTTACAGTAGGCGCACTGATAGCTGCCGAAACGTTTCAAATGCCGAAATAGGGCAATGGCTGCATTCACACGGTGAGGTACGGCACGTCAAGGTAGGCAGTTTGAATGAACTTAAGGAGTCGCTTGCGCTGTATGCTGATTGCCGGACTGCGCTCAGATGGGCGCTGTACTCTGTCGATAGCGACTTGGACGATTCTTTGCGGGAACAAGTGACGTGTTCGCTGGACGCATTACTGAATGTGCCGGGCGTACGTATTTGGCTGCAAGACCTGTTTTGTGTGCAGGCTCTACCAGAAGATGCGGCCAAGATTGCAATGCAATCTCTGAACTATGCCAAGAGTAATGG
>CXWL01108705.1_pt1 | contig 21089 bp, 23 predicted proteins | sample 590931 | NCBI WGS metagenome assembly CXWL01 (sample SAMEA3498368, study PRJEB10139) | groundwater metagenome | biome: water well; material: biofilm material | place: Germany | collected 2015-04-27 | reverse complement strand
GCTTACCTCGGCGCAGTTGGCATGCCAGGCATGACCGCGTGGTACGGACTGAACCAGATCATCGCGCCGAAAGCGGGCGAAACCGTTGTGGTATCGGCCGCCAGCGGCGCTGTCGGCAGCGTGGTCGGCCAGCTGGCCAAGCTGCGCGGTTGCCGCGCAGTCGGCATTGCAGGCGGTCCTGAGAAGTGCGCGTACGTCGTCGACGAGCTGGGCTTCGATGCCTGCGTCGACTACAAGGCGGGCAACCTGAAGGCCGATCTGTTGGCGGCGGCGCCGAACGGCATCGACGGCATCTTTGAGAACGTCGGCGGCGAGGTATTCGACCGCGCGCTGTCGCAGACCAACGCGTTCGCACGGGTCGCGCTTTGCGGCCTGATCGCCAGCTACAACGGCGAGGAAGCCCCGCTGCGCAACACCCGTTTCCTGCTGACGAACCGCATGACCCTGCGCGGTTTCATCGTCACCGAACACATGGAGTTCTGGCCCCAGGGCCTGGCTGAGCTGGGCATGCTTGTCGGCACCGGCAAGCTGAAGTACCGCGAATCCGTCGCGCCCAACCTTGCCGCTGCGCCCGAGGCATTTATCGGCCTGCTGCAGGGGCGCAACTTCGGCAAGCAGCTCGTCAGGCTGGCCTGATGAAGAACTTCGCCGACAAGGTTGCCGTCATCACCGGCGGCGCGGGCGGCCTGGGCCTTGAGTTTGCCACTATTGCGGCCGGGCTTGGCATGAAGATCGTGCTGGCCGATGTGCAGCAAGACGCGCTCGAGCGCGCGCGCATCGCGCTTGAAGGGCAGGGCGCGCAGGTGCTGGCCATGTTGTGCGACGTGCGCAAGGGCGAACAGGTACAGGCGCTGGCGGATGCGGCGATGGCGCGCTTTGGCGCGGTGCACCTGGTATTCAATAATGCAGGCGTCGGGGCGGGCGGGCTGGTCTGGGAAAACACCGAGGCGGATTGGGAATGGGTGTTGGGCGTCAACCTGTGGGGTGTGATTCACGGGGTGCGCATCTTCACCCGCCTGATGCTCGAATGCGCGAAGCGCGATCCGCAGTTTGCGGGGCACATCGTGAATACCGCGTCGATGGCTGGCTTGCTCAATGCGCCGGCGATGGGTGTGTATAACGTGTCCAAGCATGCGGTGGTGTCGTTGTCGGAAACGCTGTATCACGACCTGCAGCTGGTGGGGGCGCCGATCGGCGCGTCGGTGCTATGCCCGTACTTTGTGCCGACCGGGATCGGCCAGTCGCATCGGAACCGGCCTGACGACGTGAAGATGGATGCGGCGCCGACGGCGAGCCAGCTGGCCGCGCAGGCATTGACTGCGAAGGCGGTCGAGTCGGGCAAGGTGACGGCGGCGCAGGTGGCGCAGTTGACGTTTGATGCGGTGCGCGACGGGCAGTTCTACATTTACTCGCATCCGGGTGCGCTGGGGAATGTGGCGGAGCGGATGGATGCGATTGTTCATCAGCGCAATCCCGGTGATCCGTATGCGGCCACGCCGCATGTGCGCGAGATGTTGCGCTCGAAATTGTCATTCGGCGGATGACGCCGCCAAGTGGCGGCATGCGCCGGGCGCATGCCGCGGTGGGGCTACTGGATGACGCGCTCGTGCAACTCGGCCGGCGCGTTCAAATACACTTTCACCACCGTCGAGGTCCGCGTTCCATAGCCCGGCGTTTCGATGCACACGGCTGACAACTGCCGCTCCAGATCGAGCTCGATCCCCGTATCGGGCAAGCGCGCATCCGGCGCCCTGGTGGTGTCAGCCAGCATTTCGAAATACGCATCCTCCGGCGCGCCCTGGCACAGCAAACTCGCAAACTGCGCCTTGGTCCTCACCACTTTCGGCCACGGTGCATCAAGCAAGCCATTCGACACACCGTAAATGCCCGGTTCCAACTGCTTGCCATTGCGCACATCATCCGCGCCGCGGTTCGAGAACCAGTACAGGCTGTCGCGGTCCCCGAGCACCAGGTTGAAGCCGTTGTACGCGTCGCTGCCAGTGGCGATGTGCGCGATATACTCGGCCGCCGACATGTCGCCGGCAAGGTAATCGGCCACCAGCGCACCGCGCGACGGGGCGTCGACGCGCCGTTCCTGCGGCCCACGGATGTTGGTAATGGCAGCGAACCGGGCGCCGCCCGGGCCTTCTTGCGCAACGCCCATCCAGGTGCCGCCGGCTTTCAGGTCGCGTCCCGCGATCACGTGCGGGGCCTCGGGCCAGTTGTCGGCGGCCGTCGCCGGGCGGTCGTAGAATTCATCGCGGTTGGCAGCGGCGATCAGCGGTACGCCGGGAATAACCTGCCAGGCAAAGACAATCAGGCACATGGGCTTAGATCCATAAAGACTTCGGTGCGGCGTTCGCCTTCGATCAGTTCCGATAGTGCCGCATCGCGTTCGGCCTCGGACAGGGCTGTATCAAAGCCTTCGCCGGTGCCAGCGTAGATTTCCATCCAGGTTTGCAAGCCGTCGCGGGCGCCCGGACGCCGCTTGATCTCGCCGTACACGCCCGTCAGCGCGCCCAGCTCAGCTTGCATGATGCGCAGGCGCAGCTCGAGGGCGTCGGCGTGCTGCTCGCTTACCTTGTAATAGATATAGAGGTCGCGCATCATGGCTTACAGCTCAAGCGCGTCTAGCGCATACGGCATCGGCTTGAAGCGCAGCGGGGCGCCGGTTGCGGAACCGAGGCGGATGTCGCCTTGGTCCAGCGACACAAGCTTGAGTTCGACGAGCGCGTCCACCCCGCCAGCACCGTTCGGCGCGGCATTGACGATCATGCCGCATGGCTGGTCCGGGTCGGCAAGGTCGAAGACTTCATCGCCGGCGAGCGCATCGGCGCCGTCAATGGTTGCAAGCGCGGTACGGCGCTTCAGTTTGCCAAGGTACTGGCTGCGCGCGACAATTTCCTGGCCAGGGTAACAGCCCTTCTTGAAGTTGACTCCGCCGATCAGCTCGTAATTGATCATCTGCGGAACGAACTGTTCCTGGGTCTTGAGCGTGATTTGCGGGATGCCGGCGTGAATAGCCGACAGGCGCCAGGCGTCACTTCCGCCAAACGCCAGTGTCGACCGCAGCGACGGCAGCACGTCGTGCGCGGTTTCCGGCGCGGTCAGCCATTGGTAGCGGGGCGCGCCGAACGCGTCGGCAAGCCGGATGACGGTGCCGAGCGCATGGTCGATGCGGGTGTAGGGCGCAGGCGGCAAGCTGCCGAGCACCTGCTGCAGCGCAGCCTGGCCGTCGACGCCACCGATGCCTAGCGTCACCGAATTTGCAGTATCGGCGGACACATCGGATAATCTGGCTTTTGCACGAAGCACGAACATCGACAGCCGTTTTTGCAGTGCAGCACGCAATTCGGACGGCACCTGCAGGAAAACCGATTCGGCGTTGCGCCACATGAGGAGGCTTGCGAGCAAGCGGCCCTTTGGCGAGCAATAGCCGGCAAGGCGCGCTTCGGCATTGCCAAGGTGCTCGACGTCATTGGTCAGCTGGCCGTGCAGGAAGCTCGCGGCATCCTCGCCGGTGACGGCGATGGTGTCCTGCCCGGTGACCACGGCGACGAAACCATTGGCGAGCTCGTCCGGGGTCAGGACAGGGGCGCCGGCGGAGGCGAGATAGTCGTTCCAACTGTTTATATTATTCATTTATTTGCCGATTAAAGCTTTATCATTACGGGCTCATTATAAAGATGTCGAGAAAATCGCGCCGGAAGCCGCGCAAAACCAAGAGATCGGGTATGTCGTTCATGAAAAAAATAGCAATCGCAGCGATCCTCGTCATGGCTTCCGTTGCCGGCGGCTTCAGCTATTGGGCCAAGCAGCCCATCACCAGCCAGGCCGAGCCGATTCCGTTTACGGTGCTGCCGGGCAGTGGCGTCGGTGCCGCGGCGAAGGAGATTTCGGCCGCCGGCGTTCCGGTCAACCCGTTCCTGCTGTCCACATTGGCGCGTATCACGCAAAAGAGCGGCAAGATCAAAGCCGGCTCCTACGAACTGAAGCCGAACACCACGCCGCGCGGCCTGATCGACCAGATGGTGCGCGGCGAGTTTGCGCAAGAGTCGCTGACCATTATCGAAGGCTGGACGTTCCGCCAGATGCGCGAAGCGGTGGCGGCGAACAAGGGCCTGCGCCATGACACGGCAACGCTGTCGGACAGTGAGCTGATGGCAAAGATTTCGAACGAGTACCAGGCGCCCGAAGGCCTGTTCTTCCCGGATACCTACCTGTTCGCCAAAGGCGCAAGCGACCTGACGATCTACAAACAGGCGCACACGACCTTGCTGGCCAAGCTGAACGCAGCGTGGGAAAAGCGCGCGGAAGGCTTGCCGTATACAACGCCGTACCAGGCGCTGGTGATGGCCTCGATCGTCGAAAAGGAAACCGGCAAGGAAGCCGAGCGCCCGATGATCGCCGCGGTGTTCGTCAACCGCCTCAAGCGCGGCATGATGCTGCAGACTGATCCGACCGTCATCTACGGGATCGGCCACAAGTTCGACGGCAACATTCGGAAGAAGGATCTGGAGACCGATACCCCGTACAATACCTATATGCGTGGCGGGTTGCCGCCGACACCGATCGCATTGCCGGGCGAGAAATCGCTGGTCGCGGCGCTTGGACCGGCAACGACCGAGGCGCTGTATTTCGTCTCGCGCGGCGATGGCAGCAGCCAGTTCTCCGACAACCTGCCCGACCATAATCGCGCAGTGAATAAATTCCAACGATAGGCGTCGCGTTTCATGACCCAAAGTAAAGCAGTAGCGGGCAAGTTCATCAGCTTTGAAGGCATCGACGGCGCCGGCAAATCGACCCACATCGGTTTCGTTGCCGACTACCTGGCCTCGCGCGGCATGACCGTGGTGTCGTCGCGCGAACCGGGCGGCACCGGTGTCGGCGAAAAGCTGCGCGGCCTGCTGCTGCACGAGAAGATGGACCTGGAGACGGAAGCGTTGCTGATGTTTGCCAGCCGGCGCGAACACATCGCCCAGGTCATCGCACCGGGCCTGGCGCGCGGCGACTGGGTGTTGTCTGACCGCTTTACCGACGCCAGCTTCGCCTACCAGGGCGGCGGCCGCGGGCTGGACCGCGCCAAACTTGAAGCGCTGGAGAACTGGGTGCACCCGCACCTGCAGCCGGACCTGACCTTGCTGTTCGACGTGCCGGTCGACGTCGCCCGCACCCGTCTTGACGCGACCCGCACCTTGGACAAGTTCGAGCGGGAGCAGGCCGACTTCTTTTCGGCGTGCCGCAACGAATACTTGCGCCGGGCGGCCCAATTCCCGGAGCGCATCGTGGTCGTGGACTCGACCCGCAGCATCGAAGACACCCGCGCCTTCCTCGCCGGGGCGCTCGGAAAGCTGGTCGGATAATGGCAAAGCCACTTTACCCATGGCACGCCCAGGCGTGGGAACAGCTGCAACTGCTGCGCGAGCGCATGCCGCACGCCATCCTGTTCTATGGTGCTGAAGGCACCGGCAAGTCCGATTTCATTGAAACCTTCGCCCAATCGCTGCTGTGCGAAGACGTGCGGGCCGACGGGCACGCTTGCGGCGCGTGCGCGTCGTGCGGCTGGTTCGAGCAGCAAAACCACCCCGACTACCGCCGCGTGCGCCCGGAAGCGCTCGAAGACGAGCCTGGCTCGGAAGGCGACGAGGGCGCGGAAGCCGACAGCGGCAAGAAATCCAAGTCGACCAAGGCGCCATCCAAGGAAATCAAGATCGAACAAATCCGGAACCTGGCCGATTTCATGAACATCTCGACGCACCGGCAGGGTTTGCGGGTGGTTGTCGTGTATCCGGCGGAGGCGCTCAACACGCCGGCGTCGAACGCCTTGCTCAAGACCCTGGAAGAACCGCCTCCGGGCACCGTCTTCCTGCTCGCGTCAAACGGACTGGACCGCCTGCTGCCGACGATCCTGTCGCGCTGCCGCAAGTTTGCTTTGCCGATGCCTGAGCACGTCGCGGCGCTGGCATGGCTGAAGGAACAGGGCCTGGCCGACGCCGAGAGCTGGCTGCGGGAGCAGGGCGGCGCGCCGCTGGCGGCGCTGGCACAGTCCGAATCGGGGAACCGCGAGGACATGGACGCGCTGCTGCAGGTGCTGGCTCGTCCGGGCATCGATGGCGCGCTCAAGGCAGCGGACAAGCTCAGCAAGGTGCCGCTGTCGGCATTGGTTTCGTGGCAACAGCGCTGGTTGTACGACCTGCTGTCGTATAAGTTGTCGGGCAAGATTCGCTACTACCCGCGTTACGAGAAGGAACTTGCGGTACTTTCAGGCAAGGTGCACACTGCGAACCTGATGCGCGCGATCAAGGGTGCGAACGAGCGGCGCGCGGTCGCCGATCACCCCCTGTCGGCGAAATTGTTTGTAGAGGACATGCTGCTTGATTACACTGCATGTTGTGCTTGAAAGGACTTGAATGACTGGCAATCCAACTGACCCGAACGTTCCGCTGATTCCGCGGCCCTCGGTGCTGTCGCTTGCCATAAAGGAAAAGGCGGCGCTGTATGCCGCCTACATGCCGTTTTTGAAGAACGGCGGCATGTTCGTTCCGACCGCCAAGCCCTACAAGCTCGGCGACGAGATCTATCTGATCCTGGCGCTGATGGACGACCCGAACAAATATCCGATCGCGGGCAAGGTTGCCTGGATCACGCCTTCCGGCGCGAACAATAACAAGGCGCAAGGCATCGGCGTCCATTTCCCGGATGACGAAGCTGGCCAGCGCGCCAAGCTGCGCATTGAAGAAATCCTTGGCGCCGCGCTCCGTTCGTCGCGCGCCACCCACACCCTTTAATTCCCCACATTCGCTTTTATGCCGTCTTTCGCACACCGTCTCGCACGCCCTGAAGACCTGCCTGTCATTGTAGACATTTACAACTCCACAATTGCTTCCCGTGAGGTGACGGCCGATACCGAGCCGGTAACGGTGGCGTCACGCCAGCAGTGGTTCGACGACCATGATCCGGCGCGTCGGCCACTCTGGGTGATTCATGAAGCGAATCACAGCGGCCCGGTGATAGGCTGGATGTCTTACTCGAATTTTTACGGGCGTCCCGCTTATTCAGGGACGGCTGAGGTGTCGATCTATATCGCGGAAGACTGGCGCGGCAAGGGGCTGGGGCGTTATTGCCTGGAGCAGGCGATTGAACATGCGCCGAAGATCGCCGTGCATACCTTGCTGGGGTTCATTTTTGGGCACAATGCGCCTAGCCTTGGCTTGTTCAAGAAGTATGGATTTGATACCTGGGCGCATCTGCCGCGGGTGGCGAACCTGGATGGCGTCGAGCGTGACCTGATCATCCTGGGCAAGCGCGTGGCGTAAGAGGGCAGCGCAATTCGGGCGATTCGGCGGCGCGAGACGCCGAGGTCTTCGCTGCCCGCCCTATGGTTCCCGGGATATCCGGCGACTGTCCATCGCGTACAATAACGCCATGTACATCGATTCCCATTGCCACATTAATTTCCCGGAGCTGGCTGCCCGGATGCCCGAGATTCTTGCCAAGATGGCCGAAAACCGGGTGACCCACGCGCTCTGCGTCTCCGTCGACCTGCCCGATTTCCCGCAAGTGCTCGCGCTCGCCGAGCAATATCCCCACATTTACGCGTCCGTCGGCGTCCATCCCGACTACGAAGACACGCCCGAGCCAACCGTCGACCAGCTGGTTAGCCTTGCCAACCATCCAAAGATCATCGCGATCGGCGAAACCGGCCTCGACTATTACCGCCTGGAAGGCGACCTCGAATGGCAGCGCGAGCGCTTCCGAACCCACATAAGAGCTTCAAGAATCACCCGTAAGCCTTTGATTATCCACACAAGGGCCGCCAGCGAAGACACCATCCGCCTCATGCGCGAAGAGGGGGCCGGCACCGACAAAGGCGGCGTGGCAGGCGTGATGCACTGCTTCACCGAATCGCTCGAAGTGGCCGAAGCTGCGCTCGACATGGGTTTTTACATCTCGTTCTCCGGCATCGTCACGTTCAAGAGCGCGAAAGATCTGCAGGCGGTCGCCCGCGCCGTCCCGATGGAGCGCATCCTGATCGAGACCGACTCGCCCTACCTCGCCCCGGTGCCGCACCGCGGCAAGATGAACGAACCGGGTTTCGTTTGCCACGTCGCCGAATACCTGTCGACGCTGAAGGATGTGCCGCTCAGCCAGGTGGCCGAGCAAACGACGAATAATTTCTTCAATTTATTCAAGGCTGTACGCTGAGGACTTCATGTTGAAACTGCGCCGCCCGATGCACCTGCTGTGCTCCCTGATGCTCTGCCTTGGCGTCGCGCGGGGCGCCAGTGCGGACGATTTGTCCGGGTTCTTCACCGTGGTTCAGGTCGATAACGCGAACGCCGTGAAGTCATTGATCGCGAAGGGAATCGACGTCAACGCACGCGATCCGCGCAGCGGCGAGAGCGCCCTGATCATCGCGCTGCGCGAAGATTCCATGAATGTTTTCAATGCCTTGGTGGCCGATCCTCGCGTAGAACTTGAACTTGCAGCACCGAACGGCAACACCGCGTTGATGATGGCGGCGTTCAAGCGCAACAAGCCGGCCGCGCTGGCCCTGCTGGAACGGGGCGCGGCGGTTAACCGCAGCGGCTGGAGTCCCTTGCACTACGCTGCCGCAGGCGACGCGGCTGACATCGCGCGTATCCTCATCGACCGCGGCGCGGCGCTCGACTCACGTGCGCCAGGCCAGTTGACCCCGCTGATGATGGCGGCCCGGGAAGGGCGGGAGTCGGCGGTGTCGGTGCTGTTGGAGGCGGGCGCCGACACGTCGCTCAAAAGCGCCGATGGCATGACCGCCGCCCAGTTTGCCGAGCGCATGGACAAGCCACGCATCGTCAACGCCATCAAATCGCATCGTCCGCATACCCGCCGCGCACGCTAGTTTCATAAAAGCAATTCCCGAACTGGCACGGAAACACTGCCCACCTCGCCGCATGGGGCGGGGTCAATGTTGTCGATAATTGCTTCGTTACATCACAACAGGCAAGCCGGCGCAGGACAGGTCATAGGCGCCAGGAACGAAAAGGAAAACCATGCGGAACGAAAGCGAAATCGAGAGCTGTTATTTGGGGCAGTTTATCCCCGTCCATTACCACCACAATATGTTGATGGACCAGAACCGCATGCATGGGTTTAAGTCGGCAATTCACTATGCCGTCCGTCCTGGCCATAAAGTGCTGGAACTGGGCGGTGGCACTGGCGTGCTGTCGTGGTTCGCGGCGGCCAAGGCTGACAAGGTCTATTGCGTCGAGTTCAATCCAGACATGGTCAAGGAAGCGCGCAAGATGATGGCGCTGAACCCGAACGGCCACAAGGTGGAAGTGGTCCACGCCGATGCCTTCGAGTACCTGCCGCCTGAGCCGGTCGACGTCGTGATATGCGAAATGATCCATGTCGGCATGCTGCGCGAGAAGCAAGTCCAGGTGATCGAAGCGTTCAAGATCCGTTACCTCGAGCGTTTCGGCGGCCCGCTACCGGTGTTCCTGCCCGAAGCGGCAATCATGGCGGTACAGCCGATGCAGGTGGAATACGATTTTGAAGGCTTCTACGCGCCGATCGTGCAGTTCCACGAGACCAATGTGATTCACCCCGGCACCGTTGACCTCGCGCCGCCGGCTGTCTACAGCATCCTCGACTTCAGCCAGCCGAACGATCCGCAGATCGCCTGGGAAGGTGAGTTTGTCGCTGACAAGAGCGGTACCGTCAACGCGCTGCGCTTTATCACCAAGAACATCCTTGCCGTCGTGCAGGAAGAAGGCAGCACGATCGACTGGCTCAACCATTACATGAGTCTGCCCGTCGCCACGCCGGTGGCGGTCAGGGCCGGAGATGTGGTGCAGGTTAGTTTCTCCTACCGTGCCGGGGGCTCGCTGCCATCGCTCGAAGCAACGATGCGCGTGTCGGTCGCGCAAGACATGGTGGCATCACCGATGCATCTCAACACCGTCCGCGCCTGAATCGCAGGCAGCAGATGCCCGGCCGCCCCGGCCGGGCGCCCCCGCTTGATCGTTTTCCTGACCTTCGCGGCCGCCAGCGTCGTAAAATGCGGGCTTGACCGACCATTACCGAATGTCCCACATGGAAAACAATGACCAGCGTTACCTCGTCCAGCAAAACAAGATCAGCGACGGCGACACCAAGCCGCCTGTTTTTGCGAAGGTGATGCGCAGCAAGGAAGGGAAGTTCGAGGGCGTTTCCTTTATCAAGAACAAGGAAAAAGCGACGCTGCTGACCGTCGCCGAAGCGCAGGAAGCCATCGACTGGGCGACCAAAAAGAAGCCAAACGCGCACGAGTACGCGACCAGGATCATCTGCCTGGGCCAATAAGGCCCGTTTATCCCCGGTTTTTGCATTCTTGTCGCTTCCACAAGCAGCTGGTCGCATGCCGGTTGCCCTTCGCCGGCCGCTTCCGTACTGTATTCACACTTAAACTCGTCCTGTGCGGAGTGTGCAATGCTTAGTTTCCTCGTGTGGTTGCTCGTGTTGTTCCTGTGCTGGCCCCTGGCGCTGATCGCCCTGGTGCTGTGGCCTGTCGCGTGGCTGCTGACCCTGCCGTTCCGCCTGATCGGCATCGGGGTTGACGCTGTGTTCGAACTGCTGCGCGCGATTGTGCTGCTGCCGGCCCGCATCCTCGGAGCGGGACCCGGCCGATAACCCTTCAATGTGGGTGACCGAACAGACAGAACTGAAAGCCTTCTCCAAAGTAAGGAAACGGATCCGCTCATCGGATGGCGTGGTCCGCCTTTCTTTTCATAGGAGTTCAGCATGCGCTTGGATATCTACCGCAGGGCCGAGATGGACGGCAAATTCCAATATCTCGCAGTTCCGGAGACCCGCAACATCCCCGAGGAGGCAACCAATACCGACTGGCAGGTCGAGGCGAGGGCGGTTGAAGTCGACGATGACGCGACTCGGATGCCGGACTACGACATTGAGCAACTCACGGAGCAGCTCTCCGAAAAAGGCTACGCTGTCACTTCCTCCGTCCACTAATCATCCGCCGCCATGAAACTTACCTTAATTAAACACGCTGTCCTCGTTTCAACGATTGCCACGCTGGCTGGCTGTGCCTCGACGACAAGTCCAGGCGCCGTCGATGTCGACCGCAGGCAATTGCTCATTGTTCCGGCTGCACAGCTGGAGCAAATGGCGCAGGTAAGTTTCAACGAGCAAAATGAGAAGGCACGGGCGGCAGGCAAGCTGGTCACCCAGGGCGCCGAATATGAAAGAGTACGGAGCATCGCCGCGCGCCTGCAGCAGCAGGCGCCGGTGTTCCGCCTGGACGCGGCAAACTGGAACTGGGAAGTGGCGCTGATCGATACGCCGGCGCTGAACGCATCCTGCGCTCCTGGCGGCAAGATTACCGTCTACACCGGCATCATCCGGTCGCTGAACCTGACCGACGACGAGATCGCGATGGTCGTTGGCCATGAGATCGCCCATGCACTGCGCGAACACGGCCGCGAGAAAGTATCGCAGGCAATGGCGCAAAACCTGATCGGTTCAGTGGTGCTCGGCGCGCTGCAGTCGACCGAGGCGCAGGCCAAGATGGCCGGCCAGGTGACCGATGTGATGCTCACGTTACCGAATTCCCGCAAGAACGAAGTCGAAGCCGACAAGATCGGGCTTGAACTGGCCGCACGCGCCGGTTTCAATCCTGCCGCGTCGGTCAGCGTCTGGCAAAAGATGGGTGCGGCGAGCAGCGGCGCGCGTCCACCGGAATTCCTGTCGACCCATCCAGCCAACGACGCGCGCATCGCGGAGCTGACACGCATGCAAGCCGCCGTCGCGCCACTGTACCAGGCGGCGCGAAAGCAATAGGACAGGGCGGCCAGCGCACCGCGGCGCAACGATTGTGGAGTAAGATTTCCAGGCGCGCGGCTTGCCTCGACGCGCGCCATGCCATGGCGAGGCACAAGGGACGAGAATGCAACCGTTTCTTTTTGCAACCGGCATCGAGAACAGCTATCCCGTCGTCACTCTGCCGGACGGCACGCGCCACCGTGTCGACGAAATGGAAAAGACGGGCCACTACGCGCGTTGGCGCGAAGATCTTGCACTGGTCAAGGACATCGGCATCGAAGCCCTTCGATACGGTCCGCCGTACTACCGAACGCATCTCGGCCCCGGCCGCTATGACTGGGAATTTTCCGATCAGGCCTTTGCCGAGATGAAGCGCCTTGGCATCACACCAATTGTCGACCTCTGCCATTTCGGCGTTCCCGACTGGATCGGCAACTTCCAGAATCCGGATTTTCCTGCACTATTTGCCGACTATGCCAAGGCATTCGCGCGACGGTTCCCCTGGGTGACGCTGTACACGCCAGTCAATGAAATCTTCGTCGCCGCCAATTTTTCGGCGCGGCGCGGTATGTGGAATGAATGCCTGTCGTCCGATGCGGCCTTCGTCAATGCGACCAAGCACCTCGTCAAGGCCAATATCCTGGCCACAGAGGCGATCGAGGAAGTCCAGCCGAACGCCAGGTTCATTCAAAGCGAGTCGTCCGAGTACTTCCACGCGGCGGCGCCAGCCGCAATGACAGTTGCCGACCACCTCAACGAGCTGCGCTTCCTCGCCCTCGACCTGAATTACGGCTATGACGTGTGCGCCACGATGTACGAATACCTGATGGATAACGGCATGACCCGCGAGGAATATCATTTCTTCCTCGACCGGAACGTCAGGGCCGTGTGCATCATGGGCAACGACTACTATGCCACCAACGAACACATCGTGTACCCGGACGGCAGCATGTTCGTGTGCGAGATGTTCGGCTACTACGTCATCACCAAGCAGTACTACGACCGTTACCGGCTTCCCGTGATGCACACCGAAACCAACAACCGTGATGACGGTCGCGTCGAGAAAGATGGGCGGGTCTGGCTCGAGCAGCAATGGTCGAATGTCCTGCGCCTGAAAAATGACGGCGTCCCCATCGTCGGATTCACCTGGTACAGCCTGATTGACCAGGTCGACTGGGACAGTTTGCTCACGTCCAATAGCGGCCATGTGAACCACTATGGGCTATTCGATCTCGATCGCCGGATCAAACCGGTGGGCGAGGCGTATCGTGAACTGATCAAGACGTGGTCCGGGCAGGTTAACAGCGGCCTGCTATGCCTGCGCAAATAAGGGCTTCGACCATGGAAATGCGAGATCGGATTGCTGTGGTTACTGGCGGCACGGCCGGCATCGGCAAGGCCATCGCACGCAGGTTTGTAGAGGAGGGCGCACTCGTGGCAATTATCGGGCGCTCCGCTGATGAAGGGCGCAAGGTCGAGACGGAACTGAAACGCCGTGCACGGGAGCTTGGGGCAGGTGACTGCCTCTATTGCCAGGCCGACGTCAGCCACAGCGACGAGGTGCGCTCAGTCATTTCGCAAGTCACGGAAAAGTGGCGCGCGATCCATGTGCTGGTCAACAACGCAGCGGTGATGAGCACGGGATCCCTCATCGACATGGAGGAGGCCGAGTGGGAACAGACCATGGCCGTCAACATGCGCGGGCCATTCCTGCTGGCGAAATACACCATCCCGGTCATGCCTGAACACAGCGCCATCATCAATATTTCGTCAGTCCATGCCGTCGCCACCGATGCGCATAACACCGCCTATTCTGCAAGCAAGGGCTGGATTGAAGCGTTCACGCGCGGACTGGCGCTTGAATGCCACGCGCGCCACATCCGGGTCAATGCGCTCCGGCTCGGCGCGGTCGACACCGACATGCTGTGGAATAACCCACAGGTTAAGTCCGGCGCTGAAGTGATCGATCCAGCCGATGTCGGCAAGCCATCGGACGTTGCGGAAGCGGCGCTGTTTCTTGCCGGTGAGCGCGCCAATTTTGTCTCTGGCACCGTCATCACCGTCGACGGCGGTCGTCTGCCGATCCTGGGCAGCACTTCCGCCTTGTAGTTGCCGTAACGGCGAAGCAACGGGCCTCAATGCCAGGTGCCCGGGCATCGCCACCTGGGCCGGCATCCGTGATCGCAATCCAGTGCGTTTCTTCGCTTGACGAACCCATAGCCATTTGGTTATAGTTTGATCCATAACCGGTTGGCTATGGATTAAGATGACAAACTCACATGACGCGCTGTTCCGGGCACTTGCCGATCCCACGCGGCGGGCGATCTTCGAAAAGCTGTGTACGGGCGGCGAACAGACCGTTGGGGTACTGACCGCGCAGGCCCAGGTGTCACAGCCGGCCGTGTCAAAGCACCTTGCTGTGTTGAAGGACGCCGGCCTTGTACTGGGCCGGCATGAAGGACGCCAGACCCATTACAGCGCACAGCTTAACGCGCTGGCGCCGCTGGTTGGCTGGACTAGCCAGATGACCCGGTTCTGGGAAAGCCGGTTCGACGATCTTGATGACCTACTGAAAAGGATGGACCAATGAACGAAACCACACAACAGCTCCGGACCGTTGTCGTTGAACGGGAATTTCCATATCCGCCAGAAAAGCTCTGGCGCGCGCTGACCCAACCTCACCTGATCGAAGCCTGGCTAATGAAAAGCGACTTTATGCCCGTTGAGGGACATCGCTTTCAGTTTCGCGCAGACTGGGGCTCGGTCGAGTGCCGGGTAACGGAAGTCGAACCGCAAACGACACTGTCCTACACATGGGAGGCCCATGGACTCGAGAGCGTGGTCACGTGGACGCTGGAGCCTTCGCACAAGGGGACGAATCTTCGGATGGAACAGTCCGGATTCCGGCCAGACCAGGAACAGGCTTACCAGGGCGCAAAGTACGGATGGAAGCACTTCTTCGACACGCTCGAGCAGTTGATGGCGAAGGAGCCGGCATGATCAGCGGCGCGATAAGAAAGGTCATCTCGTGCGGCGAATGTTCGGCAGGAGGACAGCATGAAAAATACAGCCGTGGAGGAAAGCCCGTCAGCGTCGGAATTGATCGACCAGAAGATTGCCAAACTGGGCGACTGGCGCGCCACGACGCTGAGCAGGATGCGGGTGCTGATTCATGAGGCGGTGCCCGGCGTGGTCGAAGAAGTCAAATGGATGGGGACACCGGTCTGGTCGAGCAACGGAATCATCTGTACTGGCGAGACCTACAAATCGGTGGTGAAACTCACGTTCTTGAAGGGCGCGTCGCTGGACGACCCGGCAGGCTTGTTCAACGCTAGCCTGGAAGGCAATGCGCGGCGTGCAATCGACATTGGCGAAGGCGAAGTGATGGAGGCCGCATCCTTTAAGGAGTTGATCCGAGCCGCAGCAGCATTGAATGCCGAATCCAAGACCGCGAAACGTCGCGGCAAAGCTGCAAGAATTATCTAACCGGTCGCTGAGTAGGCTAACAACTCAGCGGCCGGCATATTATACAAAACGGTCCTTCAGCAATTAAAGCGACTTCAGGAACGCCAGCAGGGCCTCGCGGTCCGCCTTGGACAGGGTTTCGAAGCGCTGGCGGGCGCGATCCGCCTCACCGCCGTGCCACAGGATGGCTTCGGTGAGGTTTCGGGCGCGACCATCGTGCAAGTAACCTACTTTAGCGTTGCTGCCCAGGACCTTCTCGGTATAGCCGATGCCCCACAACGGCGACGTACGCCACATGCTGCCTTTGGCCAGACCCTCGACAAGCTTGTCGGCAAGGTCCGGACCCATGTCGTGCAGCAGTAAGTCGGTGTAGGGCCGGATGGTCTGGTTGCGCAGCTCGGCGAACAGGTGCCCTGGTCCAGTCTTCATCTCCACGGTGTGGCAGGCCGCACAGCGCATGCCCTCGAAGACCTTGGCGCCGGCACGCACCTGTAGCGGATCGACGCGGTGTTCATCCAGCGGTGCCACGCCCTTGGGGAAGCCGCTGCCAACACTGCGTTGCGCCGGCACGCCCACCAGCGCAAGATAGCGCGAGATCGATTGCAGATCGGACTCTGCGATGCCCTTCTGGGCAGCGGCGGAAGCGCAGCCGGCAGGGTCGGTGCTGCACGAGCGATTGGGGTAGACGGGCGAGGTCACCGCCATGTCCGCCAGCAGCGCGGCAGCGGTCTGTTGGCGCAGCGTCGCCTTGGTCGCCTTCCAGCCGAAGCGACCCACGCGGACGGCACCAGTCTCGGGATCGAAGACATAGTTGGCCTGGCCCATGACGCCATCACCGTCCGGTGTCGAGCGCGCGCGCGCGAGGATATCCGCTTCAGGTACGGCTTCGAGCAAGCCAGTGCCAATCATGGGCTGGGCGGCACGCAGCGAAAAAGTATCCGGCACCGGACCGTCGAACGCCAGCGTTGGCTTGCGCAATTCGACGATCGTGCCGTCTGCAAGCTTTACTGAACGGCTCTCGAATCCCCTCACACGAACGCTGTTGCCCCAATCTTGCGAGGCACCAGTGGCCGACACCGTGTTCATCTGAACCGCGCTGCCATACTGCGGATGCGGCAGTTGCTGCCCCGTAGCGCCGGTAGTCGCAACCCGGACGGACATGCTGTCAAGCCGCTGGTTCAGGTAGCTTGGGGCTGGGCTGCGGCCGTTGTTGACGTGGCAGGCGATGCAGGCGGACTGGTTGAAGCGCTGCCCCTGCAGTCCCACAGCCGGCGTGTAGCGCTCATTGCCTGGCTCGTTGTGCTCGCCGGTCGCGAAATTAGTATGAACCAGCCGCCGGCCTTCGACGAAACGTTGCATATTCTGCATGCCGATATTGGTGTGCGGCTGCTGGAACATGAACGACCCATTGTCCGTGTAGTCATAGGACACCGAGCCGACGCCGCCCGACAAAGTCTCCACCGGAAGCGGCACCGAGTTAAGACGTGGCTGCACTCCGTACCAGGGCCGGAGTCCCGTGCCCACCACGTACATAAATTCGGATGAGTAATAGCGGATACCGCCGTTGTCACCATTGGCCTGCATGGCATCGGTCGTGGAGAACATGGACGGCGATACTTCAATGACGTCACCAGCGACGAGGGGACGCGCCGGGATATTCCTGCCATTCGGGAAGCCACTGGCGTCGAGATCACCATGCCCCGGGTACTCCTTGACCAGCAGGGTGCAGGCGCCGTTGATTCCATTGGCGCTGGCCAGTTTGCCGTTGGCAGGGTAGGGTACGGGCCTGCAAATGGAGACGTTGCGATCGACGAGCTCGCCGGGGTTCATCCAGCCATAGCCTGTCACGCCCGGCCGGTCGAACGCGCGGAAGAACGCCACGCCGCCAGGCAGGAAGTCTACGGTGTTGTACTGGTTAACAATCAGCGTCGGCTTAGCCACACCCGCCACGCGGCTATTGTCGATGATCTCGAAGCCCCAAGTACGGTTCTTGAAGTAATTCGGCACGAAGGTCAGGTAATTGCCTGGCCCTTTGTCCACTGCAAGACCCGTCACCGGATCGACTGTCTCGTTGGGGCCATAGCCGATTTCATTCCATTCCTCACCACGCTCGCGACCGTGACGGGCTAAGCCGCGTGCGCCGAATCGGGTGACCAGCGTGCCGTCGGACAGCGTGAACTGCAGCGTTTCGAGCGGTTCGACCGATGTGGGCAATGGCGCCCACCCGTTGCCGTTGGCGGGGAACTGCAGCGCCGACGTGACGACGTTGGGCACCGTGTTGTCGCTGCCGGGTGTTTTGAACTCCACCTCGAAAAGCGAGTAGCCATACTGTGTGGCTCGGGCCACACCCTGCAGTCGGATGTAGCGGGCATTGGCGCCGAGATTAAAAAATTCCTCGGTGCCCCCGTGGCCATTGGTCACGTAGCGTAGTTGCGACCAATTCTGACCGTCATCCGACACGCGCAGCGCGTACTGCTTACCGTAGGAGTTCTCCCAGAGCAGCTTCATATAGCCGATCTGCGTCGTGGTGCCGAAGTCGAATTGGATCCAGGCCCCGTCCTCGAACGAACTGGCCCAGCGGGTCGTCGGTTTGCCGTCGATCGCCAGTGCGGCGGACAAGCCTGGGTTTTCCAGCGCGGAGGAGCTGGTCGCCACCGGCTTGACCGACACGCCGGGCTTGCTGGTGTCGATCGGACCGGGCGCCGGTGCGGGGTCCGGTTGGGGCACCGGTTGCGGTGCGACCGGCGTGCCCGAGAACGCCTGGATCTCGAGGATGGAATAGCCGTACTGCGTCGAGCGCTTGACGCCCTGCATACGCAGATAGCGGCCCTGGCCTGAGAGCCCGCCTATGTCTTCGATGCCGCCCTGGCTGTTGTCGACAGCCTTGATCGTGGTCCAGTTCGTATTGTCGCCGGAGACTTGCAAGAGGTATTGAACGGCGTGGGCGTTCTCCCAGTCGATGCGCACGCGGCTGATGAGCTCGGATTTCCCGAAATCCAGCGTCAGGTACTGGTCGTCGGAGAACTCGCTGCCCCAGCGCGTGCTTTCGTTGTGGTCAATCGCCCCAGCGGCGGACAAGTCGCCACGTTCTGAGGAACTGGCGCCGGCGCTCACCGGCGTGAGCGGGATTTCTGCCGCCTTGCTCGCGGACATCGAGTTGGACATAGCAAGCAAAACGTTCTGGGATCCAGGGACTGTGGACTCGCCGCCCCCGCCGCCGCAGGCTGCCAGCAACAATGTCAGGGCGAACGGCAGCCCTCGTGATGAAAGATTGCGTAACTGTTCTAAGCTCAATCGATGCCGATATGTCGCTTTGCTCATGCTCTATCCCTTTGCTTTTGGTTCGTCACTGGGGCGACTGGCGCCACCGCATCAACTGCGCGTAGACTTATCTGGATGCAAATGTCATGCCAGCAATATTGCGACACTCTTCGTGCCATATCGATGCAAATAACATAATTTAATGCCATTTTTCAGGACGAATGCTGACGTTTTTCGTCGTCGGGGTGACACTTTCTGCCTGATGCGCCGTGACCAAACGAAGGTTCGCGCGTGGCTCGCCACCGGCACCGATGGCCAATAGTCATGCCTTAGAATTTTCTCGAGGAAGAGTGCGCTGGACTTATCGCCGGGACTTGCCCGTGAAGACTTCGCGGCATAGAGACAGCGGAAAGTTGGTCAGGTCTGGTCTGGCAGTGCGAGTAATCATGCCCATAGCTTGATCAGTGGACCGGCCTCCTCGATCAGGAAAGATTTGAACTCCCTGGCAGCCGGCGACAGGCGTTTCGAGGCCAGGTGCGTGATATGCCAATGGCGCACAAGCGGTAAGCCGATCACGTCCAGCAGTACCAAGTGCCCGCCCGCCAATTCGTGGCGAATAGTGCGTAGCGACAGGAAGCTCAGTCCCATGCCGGCCATGACCGCCTGCTTGATGGTTTCGTTGCTCGGCATTTCCATCACGATATGCGGGTTAATGCCATTCTCGGCAAACAGGCGTTCCATCGCCTGGCGGGTACCGGAACCGCTCTCGCGCACCACGAATTCCTGTTCGTTCAGGATCGAAAGCGGGGCATTCCGCCGCCGCGACAGCGGATGCTCAGGCGAGCTGATGACCCCCAGCGGATTGGTGGCAAACGCGGTGGCGACGCAATCGATCGTATCGGGCGAGCGTCCCATGATCAGCAGGTCGATCTCGTTGCGCATCAGCAGCTGCATGATGTTTTCGCGGTTATGAATTTGAAGCGACACCTCGATGCCCGGAAAGCGCTTGCGGAAATTCACCAGTAGCATTGGCACGAAATACTTGGCCGTGCTGACCATCGCCAGCGTCACCCGGCCCTTTTTCAGGCCGCGTCGGTCCGCCATCGCGTCGTCGAGTTGCTTCAACTGGGCCACCGCCCCGATCGCATACGTTTCGAAATCCAGACCCGCATCGGTGAGCCGAATCTTGCGCCCCGTCTGCTCATACAAGGGCATGCCGACTATTTGTTCCAGTTGCCGTATCTGCATCGACACCGCCGGCTGGGTGACGTGCAGGACGTCGGCCGCGCGCGAGACGGACAGTTGGCGGGCTACCTCGAGAAAGGTGTCTAGCTGGCGGAGGGTGTAGCGGCGCATGTTATGACCTATCAGCGTTAGCTTATGCAATTGATGCATTAATTGATTAGACCTAATACTAGTCTCTTAATATAGTGAAGTCCATGGATAGCTCAACGGGCCTCGGCCCAATCATGGAGAACGCGATGGACGGCAACGCATCACAGATCATGGACTCGAAGAAACGCTACACGGCGGGCGTGCTGAAATATGCCCAGATGGGCTATTGGGACGCCGATTACGTGCCGAAGGAAACAGATGTGCTGGCCGTGTTCCGCATCACGCCGCAAGATGGCGTCGATGCGATCGAAGCGGCCGCCGCAGTGGCGGGCGAATCTTCGACGGCTACCTGGACCGTCGTCTGGACCGACCGCCTGACTGCCTGCGACATGTACCGCGCCAAGGCCTACCGGGTCGACCCGGTACCGAACAATCCCGGCCAGTATTTCTGCTGGGTCGCCTACGATCTGTCGCTGTTTGAAGATGGCTCGATCGCCAACGTCGCCGCCTCGATCATCGGCAACGTGTTCAGCTTCAAGCCGCTGAAGGCGGCGCGGCTGGAAGACATGAGGTTCCCGGTCGCCTACATCAAGACCTTCCCCGGCCCGCCAACCGGCATCATCGTCGAGCGCGAACGGCTGGACAAGTTTGGCCGCCCGCTGCTGGGCGCGACCACCAAACCGAAGCTGGGCCTGTCGGGGCGCAATTATGGCCGGGTCGTGTACGAAGGCCTGAAGGGCGGCCTCGACTTCATGAAGGACGACGAGAACATCAACTCGCAACCTTTCATGCACTGGCGCGACCGCTTCCTGTTCGTCATGGAAGCGGTTCAGCGCGCCTCGGCCGCGACCGGCGAAGTGAAGGGCCATTACCTGAACGTGACCGCCGGCACCATGGAAGAAATGTATCGTCGCGCCCAGTTCGCCAAGGACCTCGGTTCGGTCGTCATCATGGTCGACCTGGTGGTCGGGTGGACCGCGATCCAGTCGATGTCCTACTGGTGCCGCCAGAACGACATGATGCTGCACATGCATCGCGCCGGCCACGGCACCTACACCCGCCAGAAGAATCACGGCGTGTCGTTCCGCGTGATCGCCAAATGGTTGCGCATGTGCGGCGTCGACCACCTGCACACCGGCACCGCGGTCGGCAAGCTGGAAGGCGACCCGATGACGGTACAGGGCTATTACAACATCTGCCGCGACACGCAGACCAAAATGGACCTG
>CXWL01019652.1_pt1 | contig 21095 bp, 21 predicted proteins | sample 590931 | NCBI WGS metagenome assembly CXWL01 (sample SAMEA3498368, study PRJEB10139) | groundwater metagenome | biome: water well; material: biofilm material | place: Germany | collected 2015-04-27 | reverse complement strand
TTGCATGGTGCAAAAGCATCGTGTGAGGCTGTGATTTCGCACGTGAAGGCAACTCGCGGATGTTGCCGTGTCAGCTTCTTCAGCGGGAGGGTAAAGTAAAGTCGTCGTGCCCTAGCTCTCTCAAGCCAGCCCAGGCCCACATATTAGGAGTAAACGGTCATTATGGGGTGCATGGCGTTGACATGCGAAACGCTACGCTATACAGTTTCATGGTATGATTAAGACGTTTCGGCACAAGGGGGTGCAGGCTTTTTTTGAAACTGGCAGCAAGGCCGGTATCCAGCCGCACCATGCGGCGCGGCTTGGACGGCAACTTGCCCGACTTGACCTAGCCAAAACGGCGGCGGATATGAACGTGCCGGGATGGGGATTGCATGCCTTGGCCGGCAATCTTGCGGGCCGGTATGCAGTGTCCGTGAGCGGGAATTGGCGGCTAACGTTTGGTTTCGATGGCGAGGATGCCGTCCTCATCGATTACCAAGATTATCATTAAGGAGGAAGACCACATGAGCCGCATGCATAATCCGCCGCACCCAGGCGAAACGTTGCGAGAGGATATTCTGCCTGCTCTGGGATTGAACGTGACGCAAGCTGCGACGCAGTTGGGGGTGACTCGTGCCGCATTATCGCGTGTCTTGAATGGCCGCGCAGCGATCTCTCCGGAAATGGCCTTGCGATTAGAGGGATGGCTTGGTGTGAACAACGGAGGCCGTGCCGATGTGTGGGTGGCCCAGCAGGCTGCCTATGATCTGTGGCAGGCCCGCAAGGCTGGCGTGCCACGAGTACGGCGGGCCGTCTTGATCGAAGCGTGATAAAGAACCTATATATTATGTGTGCGGTCCATGCTACGAAACTGGCGGAGACTCGCAGAGACGACGGAGCAAGCAGGGGAAGAGGAGTTCGAGGTAATGATACTCGGTGAATATACGTATGGACGCTGGCGGCCATCGAAAGCTCAAATAGTATTATTTCCTGGGAATTCTTGGCCGTTCTTGGCAATTCGCTCAGTTGCCGAAAAAGACACTGAAGGTCTTGTGAAATAAGGAGAAAGAGTGCATTATTCGCCTGCCCTTTTAAGGCGAGGGCCCTGGGTTCGAGTCCCAGCCGGCTCACCACTTTTCAATAGGTTGTGAGTTCCTGAACTTCCACGGAAGGCTCCGTGGAAGTAGTTTCGCTCTCCGTGTATGGCCCGACCATACTTCTGCTCAAACCGGCCACCGATCTACTTCAAAGCAGCCACTCAAAATGCTGCAAACCAGCTGCCTTAGCTGTTCTGAACGGCTGCTTCCGACCCAAAGCAGAAGTACATGACCGACCGCGATCAGAAGGGGGCATACACCGATCCGCATAAGAACCCCCTGATAAATGATCCCACCGTCGCAACTCATTGAAACGACAACGAGCATGGCGTATTCTTCACGAAAAGTAGTGGCGTGTTATACGGACAGAAAATGGCCGATCCAGCTCTTATGCGGATCGGCCTAAACATAATTAGGCGCCAGAAGACACATGGCCACCGACCCCGCAAGTCAAGACGACTGGACAGTTCACGCGTTGAACATCCATGGCGTCTTCTTCGAGCGCAGATGTGCGGAAGAAATCGCCGCCATCACCGAGTGGCAGGTCGTCTCCACCAACTACCCAGTGGAATACCCGCCACCGAACGGGCCCTGGCGAGGCAAGGAAAGTAGTCTTGATATCCGCGCGCGAAAGCAGCTCCCAAGCAACATAATCCTAGACATCCAAATCGAGTGCAAGAAGGCGAACCCTGATTTCGTAAACTGGATCTTCTTCCCCAAGCGGGGCACCTCAGCCGAGGCGCCGTTCCGCACCATGGTGTCGAGCAACGAGATGCCGGAGTCCGGCACTGGGCCTTGGTCAACCAACGCCTTCATGCAGGGCGGCATCGCCGAAATGCCAGTCGCGTCCGACTGTAGGGAAGTGCGAGGAGATTACATGAGTCAGAAGGGTGGCAACAAGACAAAGACTTCGAACACATCCATTCAGGAGGCGTCTTACCAGGTGGCTCTTGCAAACCGAGCGATCGTCCACGAGGACCGCGATCTCCTGAATCGTGCACGCGCATCCGGTCAGCACGCCACACCACCTTGGACTCGAAAGGCTTATATCCCAATCATCGTCACAACCGCACGACTCTTCAAATCGTCTTTCGCTGCAACTGACGTTGCACTCAGTACTGGAGAAATTCCGCTGTCTGCAGTAGCACTCGAGCCAGTCACCAGTGTGCTGTACGAGTAACCGTTGCCAAAGCACTTACAGCACACGCCATTGGATCCACTGCCTGCACTTTCTGGTATTGAAATCGAGTCCTTTACGAGAATGGATATTATCGTCGTTCAGGCTGAGTCTTTGGCAGAAATGCTCAAGACACTCCTTTGAGAACTGTTGCGCGTGCCGCCTGACCTTTCATTCCAGTGGACCGCCTCCGGCGGCCGCTGAATTCAAACCTTTACGCGGAAGGGCTGATTACCGCTTTATGGCGGAGCTATCTCGGTGCCGAACTTCTGCACTTGGCCGTTCTTCGACCATCGGTATCCGACTCCAAGCCGAAGTACATGACCGACCGCTACCAGAAGGGGATGGCTTAGGCCGATCCGCATAAGAACCCAGGATACATGGTCGTCCAGTCGCAACTCATTGAAACGGCACCAGTTATGGCGTATTGTTCACGAACCATATACGGACAGAAAATGACAGATCCGGCTCTTATGCGGATCGGCCTAAACATTGTTAGCCTGATTCCATGACGATCTCTCTGAACGACATCCTCACCATCTCGGCGCCGGAGCAGTACAAGCTCCACCTTGCGTGCCAGAACCCCGATGGTGTGCATCCACTCGACGAGTTCGTCGGCCATCCCGACAACTGGCGTGGTTGGAATGAGTGGAGAGGAAACAGGGACGACTGGACCAGGCCCCACGTCCTCTCGTTCATGGAGTTCTATCCGAAGACTGACGCCTGGCTGTTCGGCGGAGCCTTCGATGTGGTCGAGAGGCGCAAGGACGGGTACAAGCTTCAACCCGACCCTCGCCTGGAGAAGTACGTTGGGCGCTTGCTGGCGTCCTTTCACCGTTATCAAGGCATGCGAGGCCGCGCCTTCAGACTCGAATCGCACATTGATCAGTTCACGGTCGCCGAGTTGCTTCCGCAGGTGTACTCCGGCGAGAGCTTTCCCGGCTTCGAGCGCATCAACCACGATTTTGGGACTCTCGAAGGGGTTTTCCATGCTGAGCGCGCCGACTGGAAGGCGGCATTGCAGAGTATGAAGGGGATCTATGTCATCTCGGACCAGTCGAATGGGAAGCAGTACATCGGCTCGGCCTACGGCGATGCTGGGATTTGGTCGCGTTGGGCCTGTTACGTCGGCACTGGGCACGGATGGAACGACGAGCTGGTGAAGCTTGTGCAGACTAAAGGTCCGAAGTACGCGCGCGAGCACTTTCGGTTCGCCATCCTCGAGGTCATGATCAAATCCACTCCCGACAATGTTGTTCTGGACCGCGAAGCGCACTGGAAACGCGCGCTACTCACGCGAGAGCATGGTTACAACAGGAACTAGGCTAACAAGGGCATGCAGCCGACGGCCTTCGGCAGCGGCTGATGCCGAGCGTTAGACACCTCCTGAAAGCCGGCACAGTTGAACATCGACCGAAGTGGCATTTGGAGATGAAAGTTCGTGCGGGTAGCGCGCCTCACAATCGAGAATTATCGGGGCATTAAGAAGGCCGTCATATTGTTTCCGAAGCACGGTGTGCTCATTGGCGACAACAATACGGGCAAGACAACAATACTGGAAGCGCTGGACCTCGCCCTTGGGCCTGACCGCCTCAACCGCCAGCCGCCCATCGATGAGCATGACTTCTTCAGAGGGAAGTACGCCGCCAAGGCCGTATCCCTGAAGGCGGACGGCGACTCTGTAGACGCTGCTGAACCCGAACTAGCGAAAGACGCTCCGCCGCTGCGAGAGGACGAGAAGGCTGCTGTCGAAAAACCCCGGATCGAGATCACGGTGACCGTTGCCGATCTGACCAAGGAGCAGAAGGCGAAGTTCGGCGACTACGTCGAATTCTGGGATGCGACGACGAACACCTTATACGACCAACCCAAACCGGCTGGCGTCGATGCAGCTCACATCACCGAGGCGCTCCGCGTCACTTTCCATGGTTGGTACGACGAGGAGGAAGACGACTTCGAGGGGCGAACCTTCTTCACTCGGAGCCTCACAGAAGGTGATCGGCCTGAGCCGTTCTCGAAAAGGGAGAAGCAGGTATGTGGTTTCCTGTATCTCCGCTCTCTTCGCACCGGTTCTCGAGCGCTTAGCCTAGAACGGGGAAGCCTGCTCGACATCATCCTGCGGCTGAAGGAAGTCAGGCCGCAGATGTGGGAGGCTACGCTCGGCACTCTGTCAGCAATCTCGGTCGCGAGCGACCCGGACCTCGGCCTTTCGCCTGTCCTTAAAAGTATCGACGCGGCCCTGAAGAAATACGTTCCGAAAGAATGGGGCGTGGAACCTCATCTCAAGGTCTCGACCCTCACCCGCGAGCATCTGCGAAAGGTAATCACGGCGTTCGTTGCCACGGGCGACACGGATCACGCTGCACCGTACTACCGGCAAGGGACCGGCACCATCAATATGCTCGTTTTGGCAATGCTGTCCCAGATCGCAGAGGGCAAGCAGAACGTCATCTTCGCTATGGAAGAGCCGGAAACGGCCATCCCGCCTTATGCCCAGAAGCGCATCGTTCATGAAGTCCGCAAGCTGGCGTCACAGACCCTCTTCACATCGCATTCGCCCTACGTGCTGGAGGAGTTTACTGTCGAGGAGACCATCGTTCTGGAACGCGATTCGGAGGGCATACTCGGCCGAAAGCACATTGCTCTTCCAGACAATGTAAAGCTCAAGCGCTACAGGCAGGATTTTCGCACGCGCTTTTGCGAGGGCTTGCTTGCACGCCGCGTCCTCATTGCCGAAGGAGCGACCGAGGCATCCGCCTTCCCCGTGGCATGCCGTCGGCTCGCTGAGCTCAAACCGGATACCTATTCGTCGCTTGAGGCGCTCGGCATCTGCACTGTGGATGCCGGTAGCGAGAAAAACATCCCCGGCATGGCGCAGCTGTATCGAGGGCTCGGCAAGCATACCTTTGCTGTTTGCGACAAGCAGGACGACGGCACCAAGGCCCTGATCGAAGCGCAGGTCGAGCTGCTGCTGATGCATGAGGAAAGCGGTTTTGAGAACCTCGTCCTGAAAGGCACCATTGAAGAGGCCCTGAAGCGGTTCGCAAAGGTCATCGACTGGCCGCCACACCTCAAGGTGAAGTACCCCGACCCGGAATCGCAGGCCGCTGCCGCGCTGGCAGACTACTTCGTCTGGTCGAAGGGGAGCTGGGGTATCGCTGATTTCCTCGCTCAATGCAGTGAGACCGAAATCCCCGAGTGGCTTCGGCAGGCGTGCCTCAAGTTGAAGGAAACCTGCGCACCCCTTCCCGTGGCCGCTGGTGCAGCGGCTGCGCCCGCAGATGGGGGCGGCGACCCAGGAGCCGGTGTGGATGCAGCTGACTGACAAGCAGCTTGAGGTGATGGAGGCCGACGGGCACGTCCTTGTCACGGGTGGGCCGGGTGCGGGGAAGACGACCATTTCCATACTCAAGGCGGCGCAGATTGCCGAATACGACCTTCGACCCGGCCAGAAGGTACTTTTCTTGAGCTTCGCGCGGGCAACGGTCTCCCGAGTGTTGGAAGCCATTGAGTACGAACAGAAGATTCCGCCGGACCAGAAGCGGCGTATTGACGTCGAGACCTACCACTCCTTTTTCTGGCGCATCCTCAAGGCGCACGGCTATCTCATTGGCCTTCCGCGTCGGCTGAGTATCCTCACGCCGCCCGGCGAGGCGATCGCCCTTTCGGAGATCAGATCGGGCTTCCCCGCTAGAAACCTTTCTGACGAGCAGAAGGCCGCCAGGAAGGCTGACGAGGAAGCGGAACGCGGCCGGCTCGCAATGATAGATGGGCGGGTGTGCTTTGCCTTCTTTGCGTCTTATATCGGCGACATCCTTCACGGCAGTGAGCGCATCCGGAAGCTGCTTGCCACCATGTACCCGGTCATCATCCTTGACGAGTTTCAGGACACCAACGCAGAGCAATGGCGTGTCGTCCAAGCGCTCGGGAAATTCAGCATTCTCGTTTCCCTCGCGGATCCAGAGCAACGCATCTACGACTGGATCGGTGCCGATCCTCAGCGCCTCAATCACTTCAGGGAGGCGTTCGCGCCAACCGAAGTAGACCTCGGCACCGAAAACCATCGCAGTGCTGGTACCGACATCGCGGTTTTCGGCAACGATATCCTCAAAGGCAAGTTTCGGCAGGAGCCATACGTGGGGGTGCAAATCTATGTCTATCCGCCCAACGCTGATCAGGCATTCTCTGGCCTTGTTACCACGATCTACAAGGCTCGGAAGCGGCTTGTGGAAGCCGGTATCAAGGACTGGTCGCTAGCCATTCTAGTGCCGACCAAGAAGATGACGCGCCTGGTAGCCGACGCCTTGCGCAAGCCGCCAGCTGGAATGACCGAGGTGCCCCATTCCGCGATCATCGAAATGGAGGCTGCAATCTTGGGGGCAGAGATTATCGCCCTTCTGTTGCAGCCTGCCGCTGATGGTCGCCACTTCGAGCAGTTGATCGACCTGATGTGCAGCTTTTTCCAGGGCAAGGGTGGCGACGAGCCAACCCAAGCGGCGCTGAAGGAGGCGGCCGGCATCCGGAAAGCCTACCAAGAGCTGCGGGCATGTCAGGCGACGGGCAAGGCTGTCCGCAAGAACAGCATCCTCGTCAACGTGCTCGCCGTCTATGAGCAGACCCGCACGCTCATCCTCACGGGCGACCCGGACAAGGACTGGCGGGCCATGTGGCGCATCCTCGAAGCCGGAGCATGCAAGAGACTCAAAGAGGTCGCGGACGAGGTTCGGAACATCCGTGTCCTAGACCGAGGAACGCAGCTCCGGCAAGCGCTGTCTCAGGACTGGCGTGACAACGGCGGGTACCTCAGAGCCCTTTCCATTACGCGGCAGGCGTTCATACAAGAGCATTTTTCCACGAATGCCAGACCCGAGACCGGCGTTGTGGTCATGAACATGCATAAGGCGAAGGGCAAGCAGTTCGACGAGGTGATTGTCTTTGAGGGGTGGCCGATCAGGCGCAAAGCCGAAGTCCTGTACAACCGAGACCGCATCGTCCGCTTCAACTCCAGAGATGAAATCGATGACCAGGCGCGCCAGAACTTCCGCGTGAGTGTGACCAGGGGCAAGCGCCAGACGACTATTCTCACTCCTCAGGGGGACACTTGTGTCCTTCTCGTGCCCGAAAGAGGTGTCTAACCACGAGTTGCAGGGGACATGCGGCGCAGCGTCCCCGTGTTTTGCGAGCATGGTCCCTGATCCCCGGCGTTAAGGCGACAGGGCTGAGGACCGCTTTATGGCGGGGCGATCTCGGCGCCGAACTTCCGCTCCTGGCTCGGAAGCAGCCGTTCAGACCAGCGAGAAAACCTCAATCCAGCGCCAAGCCTTACCCGATTCGGGGATTCAATTAAGACTCGAACGACACCTTTCGCCTTGGGCAATTAGGGCGGCTGGTTTGAGTAGAATACGCAGGGGGCAAACCTACGGCTCGCTGATTAAGTGAGACAAAAGGCCTATTTTCAAAGGGTTCGTTATTGCGAATGCTTCCTAACTTTCGTCTGATAAATCGACGGCTTGGAGAGTTTCTATGCAATCGATTGATTCAGCCAAATTCAATGGTTTGTGATGCCTTTTAGCACAGTCATTTGGGGTGAACCCCGGCTGTCGGCTTGACATCAGCCACCCGACCGGTTCACACTCCCCGCAGTAATTCAGAGAGCGCGAGGGTTCTGGCCCATTGACCGCTCGGCAACCTGGTGATAGCCGCCAAGGTGCCAATGCCAGCCCGGAAACGGGGCCAATTCGGCTCACGAGCAACCAAGGGCATGAGATCCCTCGTCAAGGGATTTTAGTCTCTCTCCATTGCATCTCCGGGTTTTCTGGGCCAGGACTCTCCTTATTTACCTGAGGAGGATGAGCCATGTCTCCGTCTTTTCGCAACACGTTCCTTCACGCGTCGGGAGGCATACCCGCTCCCTACGCAACCGCCGAAGACTTTCCGTACCTCCGGACGCGGCTTTGCCCCTTCCTTTACAACATCATTCCCTTGCCAGGGACTGTGGAGGAGACCGAAGCGATCCCATTCGGAGTGAAAGTTCAGGAGCGGATCCAACACGGTCTGATATTTCTCAAAACCTTGGCACAGTTGCAGTCACACTGGAACAAACTTCCGACCTGTTTGGTGCTGGGCCCAAACCGATGCATCGAGTTCACGCCCGACGGAAGAGTGATTGACTCGGAGATCGCAGAAGAGGGCTACGAGGTTGCGAACTATCTCGCCCCTGTGGCCCCGCTAGAGCGGACGGGCTGGTGGAAGCGGAGAAGCCAGCGTCTTTTATTCTTCACGGCACCAGAAAATCCCGTGCTGCTCATCAACGTCCGCAAAGGGGGACGAGAGGCCACGCCCGAGGAGCTTGACCTTTTCGCCGGCGCAACCCCTGACGGGATCCCGCAAAGGTTAACGTGGTGCGCGATCTGCGCCGAATTGAAAGGACAGTGCCTCGATCCAAGCCCCCAGCTCCATGGGGTCCTCACGTCAGTGTCGTGCCGCTGCGAAAACGACAATCGCTGTGCTCGGTGCTTTCTGCCGCTCTATCGGAGAAAACTCAATGCAAATTACTACAACGAATCGGACGGTCAGGTTTGGCATGTTCCCGGCTCGATCTGCGAGCGCCATCGATGCGGTGCGCCGCCCAGCCTCAGTGCAGCGGCGAACAGCACGACGTTAGGAAAGTGATCCCGAGGTAGGTCACCGAATGCGAGAAAGGAGCAGCGTATGAAGCGACACCAACACGCGCCGACAAGAGAAGACTTTGACAGACACGAGGTTGGCCTGATCGAAGAGGCGTTTGGGGATTGGGATGTCAAATACCCATGGGCAGATGAAATGATTCGGGAAGACTACGTTGAGAGAGACAAGAGGCCGATTTTTCAAAGGGTTCGTTATTGCGAAGGTTTCCCCGCTTTCGTGCGATAAATCGCCGGCTTGGAGAGTTTCTATGCAATCGATTGATTCTGCTCAATTCAATGGTTTGTGATGCCGTTTAGCACAGTGATTTCTCAAGAAGTTTGAGGAAGGCATCGCCCAATACATTGGATCAGGTCAGAAAAGTTTTCTTGGTCAGCTTGCTTTATTGCAGAGAGTGCCGCGATTTAGATTAGCGATTGGATCGCGAGGGACGATTCAGGGGTTCGAACGGCACAGTTGGATTGAAGCGATTGGCGGGGTTCAAGGGATTGTCTGGATTGTATTGATTCGTGGGATTGAACGGATTGTTGGGGCTGAACCGATTCGCGGGATTGACTGGGTTGCCGGGATCAAAGCGGTTCGCCGGGTTGAAGGGATTGTCGGGCGCGTAGGTCTGTGCGGGATTCAGGGGGTTGTCGGGGGCATACTGATTGGCGGGGTTGAAGATGTTGAAGTCGCGCTCGTACTTCTCGTCGAAGCCAGGATCGGCTAACGCGAAAGGGATGGAGGAGATCAGCGGCAGGAGAAACAAGAAAACAATCCACATGACGATCCTCCGAACAGGGGGCAGCATGTGTAAGAATCCTAATCCCCAACTGGAGATCAGTACAAGTAGGGTACAAATGGTTGCTGACTTCGACATTCCTTCACTTTCAATTCCCTCTAGGTTGCGGGGAGGCTGTGGGGAGTACTGATTCGCTTTCTTTCGTCCGATATGACTGTCGAATCAACTGGGCAAGATCTATTCCACAGATCGAAGGGCCACTCACCCACGCATCCTCAATTGACCCAATGAAGTGCTGCGCACCATCATCTCCGTTGACAACAAAAGAATTTTGCTCGTCTGCGTTGAAACCCCAATAGGCCTTGAATCGCTCCCCCTCATACCATTCTCTGGTTGTGAAACTGGCTAGCTCCCCGGAGCAAATGCGTATCCATGCTGTAGTCTTCATGGGTAATTCATAGACGTCATAGCCCCACTCGATACTCACTGACACTTTGCCAAGCCTATTAAGATGTGGCTGGCTCAACAGCACATCGGAAGGAGGCAATTTCGGAACGGGGCATGACATAAACTGGGCAACAGCCAATGAAAAGGGCCAATCAAGCGTCGCCAACTTTGCCAGTGCTACGTCCCAATCAAGTTTGACATGTAGTCTATCGGCACATCTGGTAGCGCCTGCAATAAACTGCTTGGGGCTCTTCATTTTTTTCACGTCGGTCAAGGTTACCCAACGTTGACGAGAACGAGCGCCTAGAGCCTCAGTCAATTTGCGGGCACATAACCTAAAAACACCGCTCTGGGTGCGACTAACGACGATGGCATCGCTCCACGGGAAAAAGAGGGGGGAAGGGCCTGCTTGCAGAAGAACGACGGTTCGGCTACGAGTGAAGCTGATAGGGCTACTCAATGATTGGGGCGCCTGAGCCATAGTATCTGTCCTTTCATTATGATCGGAGGAGTCCTGTGAGATTCGTGCCCTGTCGACCATTCCCCTGATACGGCCGACGTGAGAAAACCAGTACCCCCTCGCTTCCTCGAACTCTTCCTGCGAATTAAAGTTTTCCCTCGCGGGCGCGTCCGGGAGATTATCCCTTCTTCCCTCCGCCTTCGACCGCTTGGGAGCTGATGATAGGGCATCCCTCGCCGTACCGCCTGGAGCAGTCTTCGTTGACGGCAACGACGGTTTGCCGAAGATCCTCAACCCTTCCGAGTAAATTGGGTCGTCCGGTCCTGCTGATCCGAGATCGGTAATCTTGCTCATGGCAGACTCCCTCCAAATGTTCATTTGCACATAGCCGTTTGACCCGAACGTCCTGATCGACGCGTAATACGGAAACGCGGAGCGGTTAATTCCCCTGCTTCAGGCTCACTACCAACCGATTCGACCGCAGCCAGATCAGGAAATCGCTACCTAGCCTGTTATGTACGCCATGTGGGCGTTCCTGGTTTCCTCATCCCAACTCATCGCGCCCTTCGATGTGGTCTTGGGCCGCTGTAGCCGCGTTCGATGACTTTGAGATCGCTCCAGAGAAGTGGCTGCTTCTCGTCCAGGAGTTGCCGAAGCATGGTGTCCGCACTGCTGCCTGACTCAACAAGGCCGGCGAGCTGCGGAACCAGTTCTCGCGTCAGGAGTAGATTGTCCCCCTCCGCATCTTCTGTGTAGCGCAACAGAACACCCAGGTGACCGAGCCAGTCAGGAAAGGGCGATTTCTGAGCGATCAAGTCCAATCTGCAGCCGCGCACGGCTTCCTGGATGGCCTTCTGTTCAGATTCGGGCCAGCCGCCAGATGGTGGCATGGGACAATTCACAGCGGCTAGGCGAGTCGATGTTTGCCCTGGCCCGCTGTGAACGAGCCACTCTGGTTTGTCTGGGGACAATCCTTTTGCTAACGCCTTGAGGCCCCAGCGAAAGACCATGTGACCGCACGCCGTGCACACCAGGTTCCAGCACCATCGCTCACGCGCGGCCAGTAGAGAAAGGCTCTCGAATCGGTTCACATTCGCCGTCATTTTTACACTCGATCCTCTGACCAATAACTTGTTCGGCTCTTCATGTCTTCTTCTCACTCTCCTGCTGCGCACGATCTTCTGCTGTGAATGATACGTCTTTGCTACGATCCGCTCGGTAGTCTGCGACTCTTGCAGACGCAGATGCCCAAGCTGCAGCGGTTCCCTGAGCGGACCTGCAAAAGCGTATGGCGGCATCTGCGTGAATACCGCTGGCCAGGGCATCACCGATTGCCGCTAGGTCCGCACTCAAGAAGACGAACTGCCATGCGGATTGTTCCTGCTTTTCCCGAATCATTGTCGCAATCTGATCTTTCCGGAACTCGCGACTGGCATTCTCCTGACCATCCGTGATGATCACCATGACCACCCGCGATGGCTGCTCCTGATCCTTTTTCTCCGCAAGGCTCTTCTCCAGATCGTTGATGCCACGTCCCATGGCGTCCAAGAGTGGCGTGCTTGCGCGTGGCACGAACGTTTGTCGGGTCAATTCCGGAACTGTTCCCACGGGTCTGAACTTGTGTATGACCTCGTATGGGTCCTGAGAATCGAATTGGACGAGTGTGAGCGTCGCTTCACCTGGTTCAGCTTTCTGCTGAGTCAGGAACGCATTGAATCCGCCAATGGTATCCTCGCGGATCGATTCCATCGATCCCGTACGATCAAGAATCACCGCAATATGGGTGTAGTCGTTTTTCATCTCCCGTATCCTTCCTGTTGAACGAATGATTATGCTGACCGGTCTCTCCCGCTACTGCAGACTCAAAGTGTCCGCATGGCCATTTGCTCCCTGCTTGTGGATATTGCTTTCACGTGTTTTCCCTCGTGCGTGCCTTCGGCTATGGGGCAGGGAGGTTTCCCCTCACCAGGCCTATGGGCACTGCTCCCATGGGAGGCTTGGTTTGCCGAAGTGGCCATAGTTGGTCGTCTGCCGATAGATTGGCTGAAGGAGCTTGAGACGTTCGCTAATCGCGGCTGGACGGAAGTCGAATTGCTTGACGAAGTCTGCAGCGATCCGTTCATCACCCGTTCCGAATGTGTCGACTTTGACGGAGACTGGTTGGGCCACGCCTATGGCGTAGGCCACTTGCACCTCGGCCTTCCGTGCCACTCCTGCGTACACGATCTGGCGTGCGACAAAGCGACAGAAATAGGCTCCGCTGCGGTCCACCTTCGAGGGATCCTTCCCGCTGAAGGCGCCGCCGCCGTGTCGAGCCGCTCCGCCATACGTGTCGACAATGATCTTTCTGCCTGTCACACCGCAATCCGCGGAGGGTCCGCCTAGGACGAAGCTGCCGGTAGGATTGACGAGCACCTGCGTGTTCCGCGTGAGCCATTTACCGAGCACACGAGGCACAAGCTGCTCGGTGACATAAGCACGAATCGCCTCCTGACCGATGGCGGTAGTGTGTTGCGTCGACACCAGAACCGTCGAGACTGAGATGGGCGTGTTCCCTTCATAGAGGATCGAGACCTGTGTTTTGGCGTCTGGCCGTAACCAGGGAACGGCGCTGCTGTGGCGATCTTCTGCCAAGACGCGAGCCAGGTGATGAGCGAGCAGAATGGGCAGGGGCATCAACTCCGGCGTCTCGTCCGTCGCATATCCGAACATAATGCCCTGATCGCCGGCCCCTTGCTCACCGGTATCCTTCGTCACGCCCTGCGAGATCTCTGGCGACTGTTTGGAGATAATTTGCATGATACGAACCGTGTCCGCGTTGAACGCTTCAGTGGGATCCGTATAGCCGATCGCTCGAATGGCCTGGCGGGCGATTTTCTCGTGATCCACAGCGGCCCGCGACGTGATCTCACCCGCTAGTACCACGACGTCGCCCTTGCAGAGCACCTCGCAGGCCACCCGGCTCGCGTGGTCCTCTGTGAGATAGGCGTCCAGGATCGAGTCGGCGATGAAATCGCACACCTTGTCGGGATGGCCTTCGGCCACAGATTCTGAGGTGAAAACCGTTGATCGGTCGCTATTGATTCCAGACAACACGCGCTCATTCGACATTGTGTAACCCCCTTTTAAATAAATTATTTACAGCCAGTGGCAAGGCCTGCAACGCCTCGAGCGCCAGGCTCTGGACCTTAGATTCGTGGATGATCGGGAAGAGCTTATTCTGAATCTTGGGACGACCACGACTGATCTCATCGAAGATCACCGCCCCTGCGCCCCACACGGCGGCTGGCGTCTTGACGTACTCCAGGCGCCTGTCCTTGCCAGGCAACGAGAATCCGACCAGATCGTTGAAGTGGAGTAGGTTAGCGTTGTAGTAGCGGAGTTCCAGCCTCAGGGCGACAGCGACCCTGGTGAGGAGCAGGTTCTTAGCGGTCCCGTGGGGACTGATTAGCAGTAGCGCCTCTTCGATGGCTAGGGCCGCCACTAAAATCGGGGCAATCCCGTCGAGTCCCTGCACACCGAGGCGCTTGAACGGACTGACCAGTGCGTGGGGTGGCGCTTCCGCCAACCCAGCTTTCACCTCATCGGCGAGCACCACACGAGTGACCCTAGCCATGGGTCACCTCCTGTTCTGCAACGGAGGCCCACAGGCCGAGCCTGGCATGAATCCACATTCTTGCTCTCCTCTTTAGCCGCGTTGGCAAGGTGCCGGGGGCGGCAAGCTGGACTCAAATCCCCCCAGCCCGTGAGGTGGGCCAGCCCGTTCCATCAGCGCAACACAACCAGTATTGGTATCGCGTCTCTCCCTACCCACACGATGGCGTCTTGGTGGTACCGAATGCCGAGCGTCCGTGCCGCCTCGAGTTCCACCCCAAGCGCGAAAAAGCTTTTCTCTTCCGGCCACGCGCCGGTCGGATCGGCTCCCACACCATCAATCACCTCGATCGCCAATGCTTTCAATTCCGTGCCTAGGCGCGCGTGCGCGGCCTCGTTGTCCTCGAGGCTTAGAGCCTGGCCCAATGGGTTGTAGGCGGTGAGAAACACGCCGCACCGGTAACCCGACGAGGCGTACAGCCGCTCCAGCGCGTCCGATCGCGTATCGATGCGTAAGGTGATGAGGTCAAGACCGTGACTGAAGCGATAGTCGGCAGCGAGATACGCAGTGATCTTGTCGGTCTGAATTTGAGAGTGCGCTAACAAAAAACCCTCCTTAGGATGGAGGGTTGACGCTTCCCGTTTGGTTGCTCACTAAGGAGCCACATCCGCTTGCGCGATCCACCTTGCCCGGGAAGGGCAGGTTGGCTTGGGCGTCAACCCAAATCTGAATGTAGGTGGATTTGTACAGGAACGCGACGGGAAAAGCTACTGTTTTTTGTGTCGGGTTTACTGCGGTTAGGAGGTTGAACAGCCGAAATGCGATAGAGCGCTGATTTCAGATACGTATCTCATGTTTTATTTTCCCGTGGAAGCCTTACGGGGAAGGGGTGCGGGTTAGCGCGTCGCCTCTACCCGGCTGTTGGAGTCGCATCCTTGGCTTATTTGCGTGGTCTAATGAGCCTGTGTACACCCTTGCCGCAGGGAAGTCTTTCAGGTTTAGATTGTGAGCAATCTGACAGATGACTTGGCAGTGTGAGCCGTTGAGAAGCGTCACAGCTTCGGGGAAGGCAGACATATCCAGGACGCTCGTGACCTCCTCTTCCGCGAGGATGGCCGCATCCGGGGGTGCTGCGTCAAGATGGGACCGAAGCAGTCTGAGCATGAATTGTCCCTGTGATTCATGCATTGCAGGCTCTGGGGACACGCCTTCAAGAGCTCCAAGGCGGACACTGATAGTCGGCGACATCAATTCGATAGATATTGTTCCGTTTAGGAAACCGTGTGTAACAGATAGTGGATATTCCCGCTGCGTAGAGGGAAGCAAGGCTTGAAGAATGGCTCTGAAGATTGTGGTTTTCCCCCAAGCGGAGGACTCCTCAGTTATTATGTTCAGTCCAGGGACGAACTCGAGATCGAGTTGTTCCCAGCAACCGACATGCAGAAGCTTGACGCGTCGTATTGCCGGCACAATTTCAATGGATCTCGTTATGCTCATTCTGTCTTTGGCGCTATCTAACAATTTTGAGTAACCCCCTTTATCATCCCAGTAGCTCACGATGAACACAGTCGCTGTCAGACATCTAGCCTGTGCGGGAGAGATTCCATGCAATCCCGTGGCCCTCAAACAGGCTGCAGTGGTACGTGACAGGACGGCAGACAGGGGAGCAACGATAGGGTCGAATCGAGAAGGGCATGGGAGCCTCGCAGGGTGGCGTATTGTAGGCTGGTACTGGACATGCCGCAATGGACGGCCAGAGAATACGTGCATATCAAGGCTGAAGCGATTTTGAGGGGCACCCGTCAAGTGTGTCCGTGAGGAGGTGTCAATGTCACTTTGTAAAAGGAAAAGGGTTTGCTGTTGAACAATGCTCATGCTGAATCAGCCAGGCATCCCCCTGCTTTCTGAAAATCGTCGTGCATTGGCCTTGGTTCGTCTGCAAGACGGCCCCGCCGCTTCCTATTTTGTACTCATATTCGTAGGTGCCCCAACCTGAATGACCAGTGACGCTGGTTTTTATGTTTGTGACTCTGGACGAGATACCAATGGGTTCTCCGAGATTAATGCGTTCCAGCACATCGGAAAGGTACTTTTCTGTATCCTTCAACGATTCCGACTTTCCGTTATTGATCCCTTCGTAATCTTGAGAATAGAAACGAAGGATAGATTGGGAATCTTTTGTGTGGGGGAATTCGGTATTGGCATTGGCGAGGTCAACAAGTTTTTGCTCGATGGCGGCTTGTTCCTGGGTATTCCCGCCACGGGTTTGTTTGTGCTCACCGCCCGTTGATTCCTCTTTGCCAGTGCACCCCTGGTTGAGAATCAATACGAAGAGACAGGCAATTGCTCCAGCAAGTAATTTCATGTGGAAGTCCTTTGATGGGAGGGCCGAATAACGTAGGGCATGGGAGCCTCGCAGGAAGGCGTATTCTAAGAGGATGCCAAAGGAGTCGCAAGGGACGGGTAGGGATAATGGTTGTTTGGAGGGCGCGATCTGACCATACTACTCTCCTTTCAGCCTCTGACAGTTGGAGAGTGATCCCGTAAGCTCCCCCAATCAGAGACGGCCTGAAGGGGGTGCTTTCCGGTTCAGGGGAAGGGCTATTCCCGTCTCTTCTTTCTCCATTCCCACGGCGGTACCGGTTGTGGGTCAGCCCACAGCCCTTTCCGTCCCTCTCGTGCTTCGTGTTCTAATCCTTCAAGCACCGTATCTCTCGGTGCATACTTCCGGTACCACCAGCACCAGCCTTCCTTGACGAGTGTGTGATTGATATTTGTCCCATCGGGCAGGATTACGTCTCCAATGGTGCGAGTGTATTTGTCGTAGCCGTGTGACTGGATCGTCACGTCCTTGCCGAAGGCCAACTCTGATGCGGCTTGCTTGGCTCGCTTGCCATATGCTTGGGCCTTCTCCGGGCAATCAATGCCGTTCAGGCGGACGCGTTCAGCGCGGTTGTTGTGGAGGACTTCAATGGTATCGCCATCGAGGACGGAGACGACGGAGCCCGAGAACTCGTGAGCGAGTATCGGACTTGCGAAGAGGAGTGAAACGACTGTGGCCAAGACCATGAGCATGACGCGCATGCTACCACGTTTTGGCAAACCACTGACCGTCTGAGCACGGTTCACGCCTCCAGATCACTGCAAGCGTTCTCCCAAACCCGTCTTCTATCGAAGTGGCAGGTCGGAAGAGGAACCTCCGTGCCACCCCTTGCCTTGAGCCAGCAGCAACGGATTCTGGGAGCGGGTCAGTGACGGACCTTCCTCGGCGATGCTGAGTCTCTCCTTCTCGTGACTGGGACACAGGGGGAGCTAAGTGCTTAGCCCCACCGACCATCTCGACAGCATGTCGATAGCAGCACTCCAAGCGCTGCGAGCCATCGCGGCCCACAGTAAAGTTGATCCAGCCGCATCTCTGGCAATGGATCCCGCTCATCCGACCATTCTTACAGGGAGAAACCCATCATGCATCACACACTGCATCTCACGCGCGCTCCTTTCTATCTCTTCCTGATCTGGCTCCTCTTTAATCAGACCGCCTGCATCACGGTCACCGATCGGGTGATCCCTGGTCCGACCCTCAGGCAGGAATCCGCCGTCACGTCACAGGGAGCACCTGAAGCTCACCATCTGATCCATCCAGATCATCAGGGATGGACTGTCAGTCTGACTCAGCCCTTGCTCCGTCATGTCAAGATCGTGCGGAGTGAACGGAAAGAGCAGTATGCGTACTACCCCAATCCTTTCGCAATTCCAGCGGGGCTGTTCGCCTGCCCATCTTCCGTGTGGGGTTGGTTCTGGAGCGCGGTCGCCACCATTCCAGATCCCACGCGCCAACTTGAACAACGGAAGGCGTTGGCGGACTTCACCTTCGCGAGTTGCCTGATGGCGTTGTCGATCGTCCGCACTGAGCGAAAGGTAAAGGATGTCGAAACGGTCGTCGAGCACAAGCAGGAACCGGATTCGCGTCTTCTCACGGAAGGGCGCGTCACCCTCTCTTGGCAGGGGACACGTGACGTCAGCGTGCCATATCCCGTCACGGCAGACGGACGAGCCATCGTTCGGGTGAGTCATCTGGCCACGGCGTTACAGCAGCACGAGGTCTCGTTCACGGCGGTGGCGTATGGCCGGATGGAACTGGTCGCGTGGCACCGCGATCAGGTGCTCCGTCGCTGGCCCGTTGAGGTGACCGCAGAGCAGCTTGAAGCGGCGATTCGGATGGAGATGCCCGTCGTGGCTCCCCGCAGCCGGTGGCCACGCTCACTGGTGTTTAAGATCGCAATGGAATCCCTCCCGGCGGGTCTGACCGATCCCATCAGCACCGTGCAAGGGTTGCTGGTGCAGCAAGGTCTGTCCGTCGTGGCCTCGGATGCCCAACATCCTTTGGTCCGGCGGGAACTTGAACGGAACCTCAATGGCCTCGTCGAAGATGACCCGGCCATCGGACTGGGCCATTGGCGCGCGGCCACCCTCCTGGTCATACTCAGTGGCTATGGTGACGCGAACCAATCAGGCGTGAGCTTGTCTTGTCTCAACATCCAGACGCGAGAACTGCTTACGCGCATTGATGTGGTAGCAGGCCCAGAGGGGCTGTCCGGTGCCTTGGATGTCCTCGCGATACGTTTTCAGGATCTGCTTCGACACCTACCGAATCACGCAATTCCCTCAGGACGATAACCCGCTCCTCACTCCCAACGCGGGCCAACTCCGGCTCGCTGACTATCGTTAACCCTTTTCCACTGGAGGTTCTTATGGATACACAGCTGAGTTTTGACCCTGCCAACACCTGGCCCCTCACCGATCTCAATGCGCTCTCAGTGACCGGTACGCTTGTCCAAGAGCCTGACTTACTGGTGGGATCCACGGGCGAATTAGTAGCCGTGGTGGTGCTTGCGATTGAAGGCAAACTGCAAGCGACCGCTTCCGGCACGATGATCCGGCACACCTATTTCGTCCACGCTTTTGCCATGAGCCCTGTCGCAGACTGGCTAGCCACGATGCGGGTCGGAACCCGCCTGCGGATTATCGGGTCTCTGGACTATCTATGCCGCGACGACGCTCCGACGGTTGCCGAACGGGTGGTCCTCTCGATTCGCATCGAGGAACTCGCGCTACATGCCTGACCTCGACAGTCCGTTCCGTTTCATCGGTGTCTTTACCCGCTCGGGCCAAGGGAGGCCCGGGCCATCACTCAAGACTTGTTGAACCCTATATCTGGAGGTGTTCGATGACAACCTATCCCCCGTTCGACGCGCTTCGTGCCTGTATTCGTGAGGCTCGTACCCAAGGCCACGTGGTGACGGCGCCGGCCCTTGGGAAACCGCGCTTTCGTGCGGTGGCCGAGACGGTGCTCGGGCCGGTGATCCGCCATGCGGCCAATGTTCTCTGGTTGGAAGGCGTGCCAGCCTCGCCAATTATTGAGTTGGATGTGGATCTTCCACATGTCGCAATCCGCCTGGATGACTACGCGATGGGAATCTATTTTTGGCCATCATCTGATCCTGACTGTATTCAGTGGGCGGTTCAGAGTGCTGGAGAATATGGCCAGATCCACACCGTGGCGTACCACGCCCTGCCTCCTTCCCGACTGGCATCACTTGTTGAGCGAACCATCGAAGAGCTCTTTCTTCACTCCGTGAAGGGACAAGAGTTGCCTACGGGGGAACGGGAGCGCCTGCGGGCCATCTGAGCCAGCACCTGCACATTCATGAGATGGAAGTGGGCTTGATCGCCGTAGTCAGAGGTAAGAAATGAGAAAAGGTCGGGCAGTACAGAAAGTCCACACTCACATGACAACGCCCGATTCAATGGGATCTGCCCGAATAACTGCTGTTCCGAGAGGGATTCCGGCTCTGATACAATGTCTCCGCTTATACGTCGCTGCTCATCCAGAGAAGTTTCAGCGGCAGACTCGACAAGTGGGTCAGCGACGCGTGTGTACCGTGACGGTAATTGGTGACGGAAAGGGGTAATCATGAGAATTGCATTTTACGGTCGTTATAGTTCCGACAACCAGCGAGAGACATCGATCGAAGATCAGCATCGTGTCGTTCAACGCTGGGCGGAACGTAATGGACATGCAATTATCGGGGAATTTTCTGATTCCGCCGTCTCCGGTGCTAGTGCAAAAACGCGAGAAGGTCTGCAAGCCGCACTGGACGCTGCGCATTCAATCCCCCCGGCCTTTGAGGCTCTCGTGGTTGATCAGCTTTCCCGGCTGTCGCGGGATGTGGGCGACACCGACACCATTATCAAGCGGCTGAAATTTGCCGGTGTCCGAGTCATTGCTGTTTCAGACGGGATCGATACCGGGGAGGAGACGACAAAAATCAGCGTGACCGTGAAAAGCTTGGTCAACGAGCTGTTCTTGGACGATTTACGCAAGACGACCAAGCGCGGACTTGATGGGCAGTTCTTGAAAGGTCTTTCCACAGGTGGGCGGACGTATGGGTATCGCTCTGAACCCGTGTTTGACGAATCAGGGAAAACGGATCCGCGTGGCCAGCCAATTCCTGCCGGATATCGCCTGGCCATTGAGCCGAATGAAGCAACGACAGTCCGAGACATCTTTTCACGCTTTCGAGATGGAGAAGGTGAAAAAGCGATCGCGAAGAAGTTAAACGCTCGAACAACAGGCAAAGTGTGGCGACCGAATACCATCTATTTGATGTTACAGAACTGCAAGTATCAAGGCTTGTTCTATTTCAACCGACGGGAATGGCGTAAGCACCCGGAAACAGGCCGGCGCGTTTGCCGACTGCGGCCTCGCGAGCAATGGGAAAAGCGAGAGATTGAAGAGCTTCGAATTATCGACCAAGAACTCTGGGATGCCGTGCAGATGCGACTGGCGTCACGGGAGAAGCTGTTCACACATGCTCGGCAGCGGACGACCCACTTGCTCTCAGGCTTGCTTGTTTGTGATCAGTGTA
>CXWL01029654.1_pt1 | contig 21096 bp, 16 predicted proteins | sample 590931 | NCBI WGS metagenome assembly CXWL01 (sample SAMEA3498368, study PRJEB10139) | groundwater metagenome | biome: water well; material: biofilm material | place: Germany | collected 2015-04-27 | reverse complement strand
CGCATTTGTGAATAGCGGGTTCGTCTCTACATTGTGAGTCGCGTAGCCAGGATACAGGTTTGACAGCCCGAGACCGATCCATTGAGCCAATGTTAAGTGATTAGTGTAGCCGTTCCAATTGTAGTAAAGATGATCTGATCGACCATAGAACATATTGTAATCGTCGTACAGATTTGTGGGCGAGGCATTCTCGTTCTTGAATCCGATCCCGAGGGAATAGTCCGTTATGCCCGTATTATACATGATGTTGTTGAAGATGAATGTGCTGTCGAAGAACCCCATCTGCGACACGATCGCGCCACCGGTTCCGGAGCCATCAAACGTATTATTGTAGATCAGGGTGTTCACTCCGGTAATGCCCCAAGACGTGTTCGCCGGGAATCCAAGACCGACGCCTGCCGCAGAGTTGCCGTAGAACACATTGTTGCGAACCACCGTGTTATAGTACACGGTTCCCCCGCCAAGCCGTATTCCCTGATAGCAATCGTGGATCGTGTTCCCATACATCTGTATGTTCACCGACGGCGTCCCGCCGCCAAATCCCCCATTCTTCATATTGATTCCGGAGAAGACATGGTGAATCACATTATTACGATAGGTCATGTTGGCGCAGGCGTACATGTGAATTCCGGAGGTCTGTTCGGTACTCCAGGCCCCTCCCTTGCCTACCCAGCTGATGTCGCAATTCTCGATCGTGATGTACTCGACGTCAGTCCCGTTGGTGATGTTGGAATAGCAGGTAAAACCGCCATTGTTATCATAGGTCCCCATGATCGAATCGATGACACAGTATCTGATCGTGACATACTTGGTCTGGTTCCCGTTAATCCCTCGCCATCCGTAACGAAAGTGAAGGGAATCAAAGACAATATAGCTCCGACTACTCAGATCCGACACCATCCGCCCGGCGTCAGCGGATCCGTTGTTGATGCCGAGAATCATCGGTAGGGGATCACCAGGATACCCCTTGAAAACAATCTCGTTTCCTGCCGACCCGCTATTGTGAGGCCGGAACCCGTCGTCAACGCCGCCAAGTGAAGCGCTCGTACCGGCGTTTTCGCTATACGTCCCCGACCGAATAAACACCGTATCCCCAGCAATCGCCGTCGCAAGACCCTTCTGAACATGCTGCCATGCCAGGGGCTCACTGAGGCCGCTATTAGCGTCATTGCCGGTTGGTTTGACATAGTACGTTGCCGCCTGTGGCGAACGAGAGGGCATAGCGATCGAAAGAAGAGAACTAGTGAACAATGCCCACAGTATCTTAGAGTTCGAGAACGTTTTCACCTAACCTCCTGACAAAACAACAGGACTGAATTCTGAGATGTGTCTATCATTCCATGCCGCTCAAACATGCGGCCCTGACAGTTATACAAACTTGAGCGTTTCAGACAAGTTCCTTAACACCAGTAATATTGTCGGCATATTCGGAATCAGCATTATAAAACAAGCGATTCGCATGCCTGCTGCCACTCTAAACAACCCATGCTAACCTCTTGTGATATCGAAGCGTAGGGGGAGACCTTCGCCAGGCAATCGAAAAGAGGAAGACGGAGCTGGCTGTTTTTCCCACAGTAGTCGGTTTATTGAACATGCGAGGTTTTATTGCCTGCTGTTCTCTCAAGTCATCGATGTCAATTACCCGCTACCGGAAAACTGCGCGTCTTTCCCTGAGCGAATGTGCCTTCCCTAGTTCCTCTTGTAAACAGTCAGCTGGCCCTTCTCGAAAACGGCGCGGAAATCTCGCGATATCTCTCGTTCGATTGTCTCTGCGAAACCCCAGAGCAGGATATAGTCATACGGCGCAGCATGTTCTTCTCCCCTATAGTCATTTACACGATGTGGATACAGGTTTGGCGCCGGAAACTGCTCGTTCTTTGGTCGGCGATAGTTCACAATCTGCCCGTGAGGCAGGTTGAAGAGGTATGGACCGGCTCCCCCTTTTCTCATGTGATAGTAGGCCCACACCGTGCTCATCGGGATATGCGCCCACCCGCTCGTAATATCCATCGTCAAGGGGAGGATGTTCTTGTTCTGCTCAACGTAGTCGATACCTGACACATACGTCTCAATCTGCTGCGATACTTTTCCATAATGCCACCACACGTTGACAAGGGACGCAAGGGAGAACAGCAACGCCGCGGCCAACAGGCGTTTTTTNNCGTGCAAGGAGATATCCGACAAGGCCGATCACAGGAATGTAAAGCAGGATATCCCATCGTGAAAAATCGACGAACGTATGTGTTATAGCAAAAGTCAGATTTTCATACGGATCAAGAAACTGCGCTCCCATTTGCATGGACGAGCCGCCACGAAGAAACAGGAAATAGTTGAGGACAAGTAAGAGTGACGGAACAAGCGCAACGGCCGTATTGATGAGTTTTCTCCTGCTTTCCCGCTCCCACAACCCCAGGAAGACAATGCTTCCCACCAGGGCAAGCCAGGCCACTAAGTGAAAGAAGAAGATCGTTATGAATAGCGTACTCAAGAGCAGCTTCTGGCGGAGGCCCGCAAGCGACCCCGAACGGTACCAAAGACCGAGACCAAGGAAAAACAGGGAGAGACTCCCGTAGAAATTGATATATCCCTGATGAAAGTACCAGTTGTAGGCAAACAGAAACCCGAAGAATCCCAACACCCGCTTGCGGGGGTCAACGGCATCGATGAAATAGAAAATACCAAGGACGAATAAAATCAGGAAGAAGGTCAGGTATATCCGTCCGGCAGTCTCTATCGGCAGCACTTTGGCCAGGAGAAGAATCGCGACTTCCGAGCCGATATTCGGGAGCGGCCTCCAATTCGCGACGAAGTTGTCCTGGAAGTTGAAGGCCGGATTGTCATACTCCTGCGCAATGAAGATACTCAGCAAGTGACTGGGATAATCGCTGAGAGGGGCATAAGCCACCGTCCAGATCGGAAGCGAAAAGAGAACCAGGAGAATGACAACGAGGAAGGCTTCTTTACGATCAGATTTCACGTTTTTCTCCACAGAGTCCCGCCCGGACCAGGCTTGTCAACAGTTGCCATGAGTTCCACTCAGTGCACCCATACTCGATATGATTACATCCAGCGCTACCATTCCGGTTGACCTGACGTCACATCTTGAGGGGGATCTTTGAGATTACTCGACGGAACTTACCTGCCGCAGTCCGTTCAATCTGGTCAACGAACTCGAAATCAAGCTTCATCCCTGTGCCGATTCGACTCAGTATCTCTCGGGTCAGGTGTTCTGTGTCCAGATCGGAATACCCGGACCCTTTGACGATCCGTACACGGAGTCGATCTCGATCTTCCTGCACGATTTGCGACTCGACGACTGTCCGCAACGGTTTGAACGGATGTTCGAACACGACCGGTGAAATAAACCTGCCATCGGGCGTGGTGACGATGTCGTCGGCCTTGCTGGTCACACCTGAAATCAGAGGGAAACCTCTTCCGCAGGTGCACCGGGCAGATTTCACGCTGCTTATATCGCTTGTCCTGTATCGCAACAGCGGCATGCCAAAATTGTGCAGGCTGGTGGAGACCACTCGACCGGGCTCGCCGGCGGGGGCGGGTCGGTTGTCAGCGCCGAGTATCTCCGTGATTCCGAAATCGGTGTTGAGGTGCTTGTCAGTATGGAACGCACATTCGGTCGCAAATACGACTCGCTCGGCCATGCCGTAGAAATCGAAAACGCGGCATCCGAACGCCTGCTCGATTGTCTCCCGTTGCTCGGGGAAGAGGGTCTCCGATGATGTGAAGGCCGCTTTCACCGGAAGAGTCATCTTGTTGGCGACAAGGAAACGGGCAAGGATAAACAGCGTTGATGGATATCCTTCCACGGCGGCCGGATTGAAGCGCCTCAACTTTTCAACGTACCTCGGCAGATTCCGGGGTGACATGTGAAACGAAGAGAAATACAGGTGATGAAGCGCCCAGTTGCTTCGCCAAAAAGGGGGAGTGTTCTGCGCGACGGGCACGATTACGCGACCGAGAAAGAGCGCCAGTCTGTTTCCCGGGTTGACATCGGCCACTCGCTTCTGCCGCCAGTCGACCACGTTCTTTATCAGACACATGTGGCGGTCCGCATAGAGCTGAAGGGGGGATCCGGTCGTTCCGCTGGTATGGACATACACCAGATCAGTTCTCTTCATATTGCTCGCTATTAGCTCTTCCTTATGAGCTCGAACCTCCTCTTTGGTCAGGAGCGGCAGCTTGGAGAGATCATCAAGATGCGTGATATCGAACGGCATCAATTTCCGCTTATTCATAACTCTTCGGTAATAAGGCACGTGATCATAGCAATGCTGGATCAGCGACTGCATATGTTCCTGCTGATATGCCTTCAACTCCTGATCGGAAAACCACTGATGTTTCTCAAACTGCTCCAGGAGCTGTTCGAGGCTGCGACCGTATTCCCGTCGAAGCACCTTCAGACCGTACAAGGTGACCCCGATGTTCTGGATCAGAGCGGGGCTGCGCTCGTATATTAGATTGAATACCTTTGTCATCGAAGCTTCCTCAGGGAGATCATCTCACTTAGGTTTCGAGTCGATCTCGCTTACGAACGTGCGGAGTTTTCCACTGCGATCGTATGGGATGTCGTTCACTTGTCTCAATTCAATCTGCATCTCTTCGGCCATCGCGTGCCGAATTCTGGCAATCATGTCATCCCGTACCGATTGGCTGATCGAACTATCGGCAGTTACCAGAATCTCCAGTGCACTCAGCGACTTTTGGATGGTTCGGTATTTGTTCACCATGTGCGGCATACAATAGGAAATCAGGTAGGACGAGAGACGGCGGCCACTCGGGGTCTGTATGAGATCAGTCACTCGACCCTCGAGCGCTTCAATCAACGGAGATTGCAGTCCGCAGGAGCATTGCCTCGTGGATAAACGCGCCAAGTCGCCAATTCGATAGCGCACGAAGGGCATGAAGGCGGAGTGCAACTCGGTAATCACTAATTCTCCTACTTCACCAGGGTTGGCTGGCTTCAACGTTACCGGATTGATGACTTCAACATACAGATTGTGGTTCATAACATGCATTGAACTGTGTCGGCACTCAAAGGCAATTATGCCATTCTCTGAACAGCCATATTCATTTATGATTGGACACTCAAACGATTCCTTAAGGAACGTACGGGTCTCAGGCAAGAGCATTTCACTGGTAGTAATTATCGCCTTCAATCCCAGACTCGCCGGTCGGAAGCCTGCCGATACAAGGGCTCGGGCGAATTCGGCTGTCGGATTCACCATGCCGTACAGAAAGACCGGTTTGAATTTTAGGAGCTCCGCGAAGAACTCCCCCGATCTCCCGGGAGAGAGATCGTAGTACACCAGTCGGCGACGATTGAGGAGTAGATCTTTCATCCGCGTCATCATGCGTCCGCGCCAGTCTGTCGCCATGCCCCAGACCCGTGCCTGACGATCCCCCATCCCTATCCCATACCAGCCATAGACCTCATGCATGAGCGCGTCCATATACGCGGACGCCTCGCGGTCCTTGACAAATTGCACCGGGATTCCTGTCGATCCGGACGTTCGGCGCAGACTCGATCGATGGAAGTGACGGCTGCGCATTTCTGCCTCATTAGCCCTTAATGAGGGTTTATCGAGAAGGGGAAGGGCCGCAAAATCGTCTGGGGATTGTATCCGATTAACATCAATCCCGTATTGTTTGAAAAGCGTCTGATAGTAGTCATTATGTTCGGCAAGGTGCTTCATCAACGTCAACAGCTTCACCCACTGAACCCGATCCATCTCGGCGCGGTCGAGACGATGAAACGCCCGGACCTCGCGCTGAAAGCGAGTCACGTACTCACCACGCATGAGGTAAATCCAGCGATAGATGAGGTTGCGTGTGAACCAGGGATTCATAAGGAGGGTTACCTTCGTTCAGGAATACTCTTTGTCAAGAGAAACACTCTCAGGCAAGCCCATGTTGAGCAATAATCGGCGCCGTATACCAAGCTCAACGACCCACCCGATTCCTGATAACCCTAACGACATTGTCCACTAATCTCCGCCTATCGTACCGGTAGAAGTGAGTAAGATAATACCACCACACTTCTCTCCGAAACTGTGAATTCAAGCGTTGCAGCTCATTAGTGTAGTTCGTCGAGTTGGAGGAATCCTTCGCTATCTCTCCGTTCAGGCGATATATCTCAGACTTGAGCTCCTCTCCGCGCCGACCCTCGATGATCTCCGGCTGCCATGATTCATTGATTATCACCGGAATAATGTTATAATCGACAACCGTTGTACCGGAGAATGTGCACTTGAGAATCATACTCTTTCGCAGACGCGGTTGCCACATGTCGAATACGAAATTGCCCAGGCTGTATGCGATTAGACCCTGATCATGCTTTTCGATCCCCTGCAGTATATGAGGATGATGACCGAGGAGAACGGACGCGCCACCTGCAATGATCTCCCTCCCCAGCTTGATCTGGTCGCGTGACGGGTAGCTGATGAATTCATCCCCCCAGTGGACGGAAACGATCATATGATCAACGGTAGGCCGATATCGTTCGATATCGCTGATGATGAGCTCCAGGCTCCCCGGAACATCGCGTCGCTTGTCGAGGAAGTACTGCTCAGGTCGAAAGTTATATCCCAGGAAGCCGAATGTGATCCCTTTTCTTTCAATCGAACAGAAGTTCGTCACGCCCAATTCAGACATCTCCAGTCCGACGAAGCCGATGCCATGTTCTCTGAGAAGTGTCACCGTTTCTTCCAGTGCCTTCTGTCCGTGTTGCATGATGTGATTGTTGGCCAGTGACAACACGTTGAAACCGGCAGCTGCCAGTCCTTCAACCGAGATCGGCTGCCCTCGTAACAGTTGCCGCTCAAACGCATCGTCTTTGCCATAGTGCGACAACACGACCTCGAGATTGCCAACAGTGATATCACCGCTCCTGAGTGTTTCCAGGCATTTTGCAAATGGGAAGAGCGGCCCGAAGCGCTCGATGTGAGAGCCCACGCCAGCCCCATAGGTGACGGCCAGGTCCCCCACCATAATATCCCCAACGGCAAGAAGCGCGACGTTATCGGATGCGGTCAAATTGTCATACCTCTCCAACCCCGTCAGGCTGCCATTGTCCGACCGGAAGACCGTCTCAGAATCATGCTCACCGCAGCGTCCGTTCTTGACAGAAAGAATATGACATACAGCAGTATGAGCTGTCCAAAGTACCGGTAATGGCCGTAGCGGCGGCAACGATACGCCGAAACTCCAATAGGAATCCAAAACAATAGTGCCAGAACCGCAGCGGTGATCTCAGGCCGGCAGCAACTCATCGGGATCAGCAGGAATGCGCATAGCCAGCTAATCATGAACATGATATGCACCGCCATCGGCTTGTCCAACCTGCCGCCGACGGTGAAGCTGAGCCCGCCTATGGCATGCCATTTCTGACGACGATAAAACTTGCGCAGCGTTTTGGCGTTTCCCAAGTGGATCACCCGTACCGCCGGTTCATTGATTATGACGTATCCAGCTCGGCGCAGGCGGAAGCCCAGATCGGTATCCTCATCGGTAATGAGCGTCTCGTCAAATCCCGAAACGTCCGCAAACGCGGTTCGCCTCACGACGAAGTTTGCGCTGCCGATGTAGTCCACGGGCATTGACTGCTGGGGCCTGGCGGCAAGCCATGCCCTCTCGACCCAGGTCGGACTTTCTGGTAGAGCGCACTCGGAACCTGTGGCCGCTGCACCCTGCTCGCCAAGCATAGCTACTGCGGCTCGCCGCCAACCGGGGCAGACAAGGCAATCGCAGTCGATAAAGGCCAGCAGGCTCCCCTTCGCTATCGCAGCCCCGTGATTGCGAACGGCGCCAATAGTGGCCTTCGGGTACGTCAGCAGTTTCACCTCAGGATACTTCGCGACTATGGCCGCCGTGCTGTCCGTGGAACCATTGTCAACGACGATGATCTCGTCGTCGACTGCCATTTCCTTGCGGATTGCCTCGAGGCACCCCGCCATGTACTTCTCCCCATTCAACACGGGAATAACAAAGCTGATCATGGGTGTCTCGGAAATCTGGTTCATATCAGTCTGCGTTCACTACGCCGTAATATACTTTCTGATCGACGGACCGACAAGGCGCGTAACTCCCACCGGAAGTCGTTTCCAGACAGCCAGAGCGAGACGGTATTTCGGATTGTCGGTCCCCGGCAGTGTTAGGTCGCGTCCACCGCGACTGTAGAACTGCCAGTGCAGCGGAGTTGCCTTTGCCCCCCACCGAATTTTGAATGTGTATGTTCCCGAACCGACCGACGATCGCCCGAAGTCAAATCGCGTGCAGCCGATCTGAATCGCGAAACACATCGCGTCCCAGTATAGAATGTTGTTGGGATAGAGCTCAAAGTACTTTCGCCGCGACGACACCCAGGGGAGAGTCAGTGTCTCCTTACTATACAGGCAAACCGCAGCGCCGACGTGCTCCCGGCCGTATCTTACCAGGATCACTTTGGAGGAATCAGGGAACTGATCAAGGATCGTCTCGAAGAACTTCAGACTATGGGGAGGCGAGCCGAGATCACGCATGTTTTCAGTCCAGATATTGTAGAATGTGCCAAGCATTGAGCGATCATGGAATTCCACGCTAAGCTCTGATTTGCGCGCCTTGCGAATCCTGTTTCGGCGTTCAGCCGGAAGCGAATTCAGCAACTGCTCGGGGTCGGCTGGCAGATCAAGAACGAGCGTCACTTTGTGGCTGTCAGTGCGAAACTGATCCGTCACCGATTCGATCTGTCGAAGCTCGAGATAGTCCGCCTGGGACTCATCTGTCATCCTGACGGCTGCCGAGACAAGCGCATCGCGAGCAGCCGTGCTATCCCCCGCAACACCACAGTGATCAAGAAAGGGGAGTGAGGTCAAAGAATGCCCGAAGAGGCGGCTCTTGACCACTGCGAGAGGAAGGATCCCTGCTATCGCACCGTTGTCACGAGCCACGAGATAGCGACACTGATGACCATAAGCCGACTCGATAACCGACTTCCAGCCAATCTTGTGATAGTGCCAACAAAAGGGCCGACCATCGACGTAAGCTTCCCACTCAGCTCGGTCACTTTCTCTGTACTCAGTTATCTCCACTGTCCGAGCTTATCCTTTCGACTCATCCACTATGCCCCTGTACAGATCATGAACACGGGTTGCCATGGTCTCTCTTGAAAACTCAGTTTCAACAACCTGCCTACCCGCCTTAGCAAACGAACCCGATCGGACCGGATCACCAAGAACGGAAACTATTGCATCGGCCAACGCCCGCTCGTCGCACGGGGGCACGAGCAACCCGCTTATACTATCCTGGACAACTTCAGGATTCCCTCCAACGTCGGTCACGACAACAGGCACTCCGGACGCCAGACTTTCCAGCAACGATATCGAAATTCCCTCGTGAAGAGAAGAAAGAACAAAGAGATCGAGTGCACCAAGAACCTCTGCAACTTCGGATGTAAACCCGTGAAAGCAAACCTTCTCGTCGAGACCATACTCCCGGGACAGCGACTCCAGATTCTGTCGCTCGGGGCCGTCTCCCACCAGGACAAGCCGAGCCTTCGGATTGCGTTCTGCAACCCTACGAAAGGCACCGAGAAGGAACTGATACCCCTTCACCGGCGTTAATCGCCCGACCGATCCGATCAGTTGATGCGACGTATCGAATCCCATCCGTTGTCTGACGGCCGAAGCCGGAGTGGTCGGCCCTCCTCCCGACAGATCTATTCCGTTATGGATCATAACGACCCTGTCGGCTCCGAATCTGGCGGACAGCGATCGTTCGATGTCATGCGAGACCGCGATAGACTTGGAGATTCTCGCGCGGGTAATCAAGGCATCGAGTGCGTTGTAAACGCGGCTCTTGAGATTCCGAAGTCCGGTCGATGGTTCGGGCATGCCGTGGACGGTCCTGATGTGATGGGGAACATTCGAAACACTGCCGGCCAGTCCGCCGATGATGTTCTCCTTGAAACGATGGGTGTGCAGGATGTCGAAGCGTTCCTCGCAAAGAGCTCTCCGTATCTTGACCAATAATCGCATCGAGTTATGCGCGCGCTCCTCAAGAACCCGTACAGGAATATTGAGCGCTGCAATCCGCTCGGCAAGAAGGCCGGAATTCAGCAGGATCACCGTCAGCTGCAGGTCGTCGAATTTCGTCAACCCGGAAATCAGGGTAGCCAACTGAACTTCAGCTCCCGCCCAGAGATCACCCGACGCCAGGTGGCAGACCTTCATCGCTTTGACGGTTCCCACACAATGTACCGATCTCCAACTGCTCCTCTATACCAGGCGAGAAGGATCGAGACGTTCGCCACCACAAAGAAGTATACGAGTCTGATCGCTGCTACTTCCTGCAATCGTGGCATCAATCGCGCCACAATAGCGACAAGATAAAATACCCCTTGTCCTCCAAGCATCAGGCCGTACACGATCCCGTTGCCCAGCAGAAACAGATTGCTCATCAGAACCAGGATCATGAAGAACGGGATTAACCAACGAAGAAGCTTGTGACAAATGATCTGAAGCGAGTAGAAACCGAATCGAAACGGATTCAAGATTTCGACAAAGTGCAGTAGCACATCGATTCCATGCACAATCGTCCGTACTTTGCGGGTGAATTCTTCGCCGTACGAAGCGACTACCGCGTAGTATCCGACGGCCTCCTCATCCAGAACGGCCCGATACCCCATCATGACGGCCTTCAGCGGCATATAGAAGTCATTCGAAAGATACGGGATCCACGGTTCGGTCAAGTGTTTGCGAACAGCATAGAACGACCCGCTCATACCGGTCGATGAACCGATTGCACTCTCGGCCTTCCGCAGGAACATGTCATAGCGAATATAGGCGCCCTCGGCGTTGACGGCGCCATCGCTGCTGGTGACTTTATCGACACTCGACACCGAGCCCACTTTGGGATCTGCAAAGTTGCTTACGATTCGTTCAATTGCGTCGGGCGGAAGCGTTATGGAAGCGTCGGTAAAGACGATAATTTCGCCGCTTGCGATAACCAACGCGTGACCCTGGGCGTAGTGCTTCCCTTCGCGCAGATCGCGCGGCAGAAGCTTTATTCGCGAGTCGCTGAAAGACGACGCAATCTCCAGCGAGCGATCGGTGGAACCGTCGAAAACAACAATGATCTCAAACTTGTCTGCCGGATAGTCCAGCGCAAGACTGTTCTCCAGTTTCTGCCTCATCCGTTTTTCCTGGTTATAGACCGGGATAATCATCGATACCCTGGGGTGGATTGTGCCCCGCCTTACGGGTTTGTGACGAAAACGCCCGACAATCAGGAGAACGAGAGGATAGCCCAGGTATGTGAAAAAAATCAAAGCGAGGCTGACCCAGAATATCCAGAACATGTGATTGTCACTCACAACTGCGATAGAGTTGTTCATAAGCCCGAACACTTTGTTCAAGACTGAAGCGATGCCGGACATCTTCGCGGCCAGCTTGTCCCATTCGATCCGCCAGTCCGCGGTTCAAAAGCAGCTGCATCGCTCGATCCGCGAGGGCTCTGGGATCCCCCGGTTGAACAAGATATCCGGTCTCGCCGTTACGAACGATTTCCCCGGGACCGCCGGAGTCAGTGACCACCACCGGCTTTCCAAGTCCCATCGCTTCGATCGTCGCAATCGACAATCCCTCAGTCAGGGAGGAAAGCATGAAGACGTTCAGCTGCGCCAAAACCCTCGCCACGTCGTCTCGAAATCCGGTCAAAACGACTTTGTCGGTCAAACCAAGAGCTTCAATCTGTCCGTTGAGTTCATTCAGAAGTTTCCCTTCTCCATGCCCAACGATCAGAAAACGACACTCCGGAATTCTGTCGATGACCAGCCGCGCGGCGCTCACGAAGTACCGATACCCTTTCGGGCGTCGGACGTTGCCCACCATGCCAACGAGCGGCGTATCAGCGGCAAGTCCCAGTTCCTCGCGGATCGAGCGACCTGTCGGCATCGCCGCAAACTCATCAAAGTCCACCCCATTGTGAATCATCGTGATCTGATCGGGAGAGAAACGCCATTTCTGTTCCAGTTCCCGCTTGAGATAATTCGAGACAGCGACCACACGCTTCGCGTACCTTCGAATGATCGCAAACTTCAACCTGCTCTTAATGCTCAAGCCGTGCCAGTCCCCAATCATACCATGAAAGGTGGCCACCACTGGTCTTCCGGTCAATCGACCGGCAAGACAAGCGTAGAAATTCATCCCATCAAGGTGAGAGTGGATAAGCTCGACCCCTTCAGCTTTCACCAGCCGTCTGATATTCCAAAGAAACAACCAATCATTCGCTTTTGAACTGGGCAGGACGCGCACTTTGACCCCGGATTCGACAAGCTGATCATGCAGCCACCCTTTCCCGAGCACGACCACTACTGAATCAAATTCTTCGCTATCAAGGCGCCGAACGATGTTCAGCAGCACAGTCTCCGCGCCCCCCGGTCCGGTGGTTTCGATCATGTGAAGGATTTTGAGTTTCTTACCGGGCACGCTGGAACCACCCTTTCACCATCGTGAGAAGATTCAGGATCGATTTGAAGAAGCCGATCAATATCAGTTGCCTAGACCGCAGAGTCGGATGAGCCGAAACCCGATAGAATCGACTTACACACCTATAGCGACCGGACTTCATCGCCTGCACAATTGCCGCTACGTCCAGTTTACTACCTTCAATCTCCATTGCATGATCCTGATAGCCCCGCTCGCGGTGGAGATCAAGTCCGAAGAACGGCGTCAGGTGAGGGTGGACCTTTTGAAGATCGAAGAAGGTACGGATCGATCGCGTTTGAGGCAGGTACTTGCTATCCACTGCTCGATTCCAGATTTCAACACCGTCAAGTTTTCCCAGCCAGTCGTGGCTGAGGGGATAGTTAGCCTTGGTTGGATGCGCGAGTACGGCCATTCCTCCATGCGCGTGGATATGATCAATCACTTCGACATAGCCGGTGGAGCGTGTCATTTTCCTTATTCCGATTCCCATGATATGTACCTCGCCCTCGCAGGAATACTCAAGTCCCGGTATCAGCACAAATTCCGGTGCCGATAGCTCCCGGCACTGTCCCTGGAGGAGAGCAAACTGATCCTCCTGCACATCCTGAGAGTGGTCTGTCAGACACGCAAACTGCAGATTGTGGCGCATGAACAGCCGCTTCAACTCCAAAGGCGTGAGACGACCGTCATGTGATAAGTCAGTATGAACGTGGATGACGCCGCGAAATCTGTTCATCCGCTCCATGACAGTCTCCTTCGCACTCCTCGAAACAGATGCCCCAGATACGTCCGGAATTCCCTCAAGGCCGGTCTCACATCTTTGTTGTCCCACACTTCGGATCGGGTGTTGCGTCCGAACGCCTTCACGAAATTCCATAACGTGGCGAGACGCCCCGGGAAACCCATAGGAAGCGACAGATTCCTTCGTCGGTGGAGCCAGACTGCGAGTAAGTGATCGCAATCTCCGAGGAACCACCTCGTTACCACTCCTGTCCGATACGCGGCGAGCTCGGGAATCGACAATCCACACTTCATTCGGTACAGCAAATACGGAAAGTCAACACCGGCATCAATCGCAAGCTGCAGTGACCCCCAGAATCGACCGTTCACTTCCATCAGTTTTGGTACATTATCGGCACGATCATTCTTGAATTCCACCATGGCGACACCAGTCCAGTTCAGAGCCCGTAGCAACTTCTGCGAGTCCCGGGACATCTGCGCGTCAACTGGAATCGACTCACGGAGGACGCTAACACCACCTGACGGTGGCTTTTCACGCAGTCTCTTGTGGGCGAAGACTTCCTTCAATTCTCCGTCCGCAAACAGAGCAAACAGGCCGCTGCCGGACCCGTCTATTCGTTGCTGAATGAGAGGATAGGGCATCTCCTCATGCATCGCGCCATAAGCCGCAATCAACTCCTCGGAGCTCGAGGCGTAGCGTACTCTACCGCTGATCCATCCGTTGCCCCGCCGTACTCGCGAACGAGTAGCTTTCACAACGACCGGGTAAACCAGTTTGGGAGCAATGGCGGCGACCTGGTCAAGCTCAGTGATAAAGGTTGTAGCCGGGACCGGGACCCCAAGAGACACAGCCAGGCGCACAAGTTCGGCTTTGTTCGACGCCCGATCAAACACCCCCGGCGCGGGCAGGGCGACCCGGACATACTGTTCGAGTTCCTCCTGTATCTCCGAGACCAGAATGCAGGTCAGGTCGGTCATCGGGATCAGAAGCTCATATGTCTGTCTGTGGACCCGGTCCAAAAGAGCCTGCTGAAATCTCTCGGGTTCCACCTGAGGAGACGGATATCGCCACTGTTCCGAGCAGTAACGGGAAACACCGGCGAGACTTGATCCGAAGCGCTCGCCGACAGCTACGGACAGGCTTTGGCGTCCGAGCGAGCGCACGACAGCCAGGGTCGCCCTTTGATCTCCGTCAGTAACTACTATAGACATATCAGAAGATCGAACGGCAGATGTGCCAGGCGAACAGCGACGCCGAGAAGTTTCCCGTCAACCCCATGCTGACATCATCGTGGATATTTATCCGCGGCAGGGCCATGACGTCACTTTCCGCAGTGACGATTCCGCGCTCGACTGTAACGGCGCATCGGTAGCCCAGATTCGCCGCCCGCTTCTTGATCACTTCATTGTAATTGCCGTTCGGATACGCCAGCGACAATAACCCCGGATTGAGCCGAGACCGAATAACCCCAAGGGAATCGGCCAGTTCTCGCTCAGTCGCATCCTCGCTTATCTCAGTCAGCAACTCGTGATTCACTCCATGCGACCCGAATTCGACCCCCCCTTGCCGCATAATCTCGACTTCATCCCAGTCGAGCATCACTCGCTCGCCGGACTGTTCGGCGTTGTCCTTGACAAGCTGCCGGGACAAGGCCGCCATCAGAGCTTCACGAGGTCCCGGCTGAGCGCTCTTCAGCGCCCCAATGAGCGTATCAAGATGACGTTCAAGACTTGCGCCGCCGGCTGATGAGATCACCGAGAGTGTTTCGCTGATCTCCGAAGTCATAAGATCCTGTGGCAACTCCGAGACAGACAGTCTTGAACGTTCCCCGTTGCCGAATGTGTACAGTAGGCGTTCCGGCCAGAAGAGGCGTGTCGTTCCGATAAAACCTGTCGTCAGGAAGATTGTGGCAGGCATCGCTGAGTCTCTCAGCGGGGGAAAGGCGTGGTCATAATTATCGCGCCAGCCGTCATCGAACGTAATCACGACCGAGGGACGATCGAATTGTTTCTTTCTCTCAGTCTTGTCAATCAGCGTTTCCAAAGTGATAACATCAAAGCGTTCCCTCAGAAATGCCATCTGCCGCCTGAACATTTCCGGAGAGACTACGATGCCCGGTAGTGAGCGAAACCTCGTCCACGACGCTTCGCCGAGATTCGCTTCCCGAGGCATGACCCGGTGATACATGAGGATGAACGCTGGCCGCGAGCGCATGAACAGGCCACGGATCGCGAAAAGGAGACGCCACAGTCCTAACTGGAATAGCATCCCTGCCAGGATCAGTTTGACCAACTTCTTCATGACTGGAGCTGCGCCTGTTTTTCTCGATCCTTCACGGTCGATCTGGCTATCTGATTCAGGGCAATCGTCAGACCAAGAATTACATACAAATGAGGGAAGTATAAGATTGTGAGAAACATTCCGCCGACTACGAACGAAAGCATACTCATGTCGAGAGCGTATGCAAAGTTCAATAGCCATGGTTCATCGAGTTTCGAGGTTCGGCATATTTGCCTCGTCTCCTGATTTCGCCGAAAGCCCACGTAGATGATCGCACACACAACCAACAGTCCCACAATCCCCAGTTCCGCCATCGCCTCTATGAAAATATTGTGCGGAACGGACGCTCCCCCCGGAACATGCGCCGGTCTATACTCGCCAACCCAGCTGGCCGAGAAGTTGTTTATGCCTACTCCGAGTATGGGATGATCCACAAACATGGCCAATCCCCCTTTCCAGAGTTCGATTCGCGCGGAAGCGGTCGTGTCCTCCTCGTAATTCTGCGCTGAAGCGAATCGATCCTTCCACGCGTCGGGCGCGGCTATCCAAAAACCAGCCATAAAGATAACTACGACTATGGAACTGACTATCTTGTTCTTGGAGTATGTCCAATACAGAAAGCCGGAAGCAAAAAGGGCCAGCGCGGCGCCTCGAGACCCGCTGTTGAGAATAGAGATGAGGAAGAATATCGTAAGCGTGGCCGCAACCATTTTGAGAGCTTTGGATTTCACGGTCTGAATCAGATAGAAGGACAGAGGCACTACGACCGCCATAGCCAGTCCAAAATCTGTGGCGTTTCCGAAGAAACCGCCGCCCCCCCCGACCCCCTGGCTGATATAGAAATCACGATTCCCGGCAGATGCGTATCCGGCCGAAAACGATCGAATCTGGAATTGGCTGAGTTTGAAATTCAGCAACAGATACACCCACATAACCCACTGAAAACGTTTCAGACTATCGATCAGGTTTATGATAAGAAAACAAATAATGAACCACTTTACGAGGTCAACCGAACCGTCGAACGCCATAGTCGTCTCTCTTGCCACGGCAATCGACACGAATGCCAACCAGCTCCAGACAAAGAACAGCATGTACACTCTGTCGTAGACCACTTTCGGCTCTCGGAACACTGCATACCGTACGAGCCAGACAACCAGCGTCGGCAATACAATGAGTTTTCCGAATTGGAGTGACTGGAGCGCAGGGAACATCGCTGAAAGGCGGGCGTATTCGAAAACAAAGTATGCCATGACGCCCAGGAAGGGGAAATACACGAGGAGTGTAATCATCATGATCACACCCAGCAGACCGAACACAATCATAGGGTTGACCAAAAGAATCGCCACACCGCTGCCGATCGCGACTAATGCAAGTACGGCCCACCAGATGTGAGTCGACTTGATAACTTGTCCTTCAACCGAGTAACTTTGCGCCTGCTGCTCCACTACCTGACATCCCGCTTCTCTGTCGCTTCCACTTTCGGCGTGTGCCACTCAACTAACTTCACAGCCCCTACTCCTGCTTCCGAACCTATCGCCCCGGAGTTCGCCTTGATCACGACAATGCCCTACAACCACTTAGCGCACTCCGATATTCAACAATCCAGATATACCGTATCTTTCAAGCCCTTGTCAAGAATCAGAAGAGAACGGAATTCACGCATGAACTATATTCTGATCCGCCCATGTTTTCATTGTCGGCGTGATTCGACCCTTGTCAATACCAGCGCGCACCAACGACAATTGTCGAAACCACACTGATTACAATGCATCTTCCGGCTGGACAATCCGTACCACGCTTTATATGATTGGCTACGATCCACTCTACTTGTACCATTTGGCAAAGGAAGTGACGATTGCTTAGAAAAACACTATTCACGATCAGCCTGACAATAAGCTTGGTCGTTAGCTCGGTATGGGCCGAATTCCGGCTTGATGTCAAGGAGTTCAAGCTCGACAATGGGTTGACGATCCTGATGGTGGAAAACCACACCGCTCCGATCATCAGCTACTACACTTTTTACAAAGTCGGGTCGCGAAACGAACGCCGCGACAACTCCGGCATCAGCCACTTCTTCGAACATATGATGTTCAACGGGGCCGGGAAATATGGCCCCAAGATGTTCGATCAGGCACTGGAGGCGCAGGGGGGACAGAATAATGCCTATACCAGCCAGAACGTGACTGCCTACTATGAGGACTTTCCGACCGAAGCTCTCGATCTGGTCCTCGATCTGGAATCCGATCGCATGTCCAGTCTGGCTCTGGAGGAAGAAAAAGTGAGATCTGAGGCCGGCGTTGTCTCAGAAGAGCGCCTGGTCGGCACTGACAACGACAATGAAGGGATTATGGACGAGGAGCTTTGGGCGGCGGCGTTTATGGCTCACTCGTATGGAGCGCCGGTTCTGGGCTGGATGGCCTCAATTAAGAACTTCAACCGAACCGATTGCGCGGAGCATTTCAGAACCTACTATGCCCCGAACAATGCCGTGGTGGCTATCGTCGGCGACATAAATCCGGAAATGACGCTGGCGATGATGAAGCAGTATCTCGGCCATTTACCGAGCGGTCCGCCTCCTCCGAACGTTTCCAGGTATGAACCAGAGCAGCGCGGCGCACGGCGTGTTCTGCTCGAGCGAGAGGCCGAGCATGAACATATCATGCGCGGTTATCACATTGGAGACAAGGATAGCCCTGACCTGCACACTCTGGAAGTAATCCAGTTCATTCTCGCCACTGGTGAATCCTCGCGCATGCACCAGACCCTTGTGAACGATCTACAATTGGCCCTGTATCAATACGGTGGTTTCGACTGGAGCTTTGATCCAACCTTGTTCTCATTCTACCTAGCGGTGGCGCCTGGGAAGAGCTTCGTGGATGTTGAAAGGGCTTTCGACTCCGTCCTGACCCGGTTGACCCTCGAAGGCCCCACCCAGTCCGAGCTCCAGAAAGCCAAGAACGGCCTCACTGCCAATTTCTATAAAAACTACAAAACGAACAACGGAACCGCCCACGATTTAGCCCGCTACAAGACCCTCTACGGCGACTGGAAAGTCATGTACCAGTTTGTTGAACGGGTTAATGCCGTCAGCGCTGATCAGGTCAAAGAAACTCTCGCCAAGTACTTCAAAACGAAAAACTCAACGACTGTAGTCCTCGTGCCCGAGAAAGGAAAGTCATGAAGAAAATATCGCTCCTCATCGCTATCCTGACTCTTTCGGCTGGATCACTCTGGGCGAAGATTCTGCTTCCGACAAGTCAGGAATTCAGAACCGACAACGGGATGGCGGTGAACGTCATTCAGCGTCAACAGCTCCCGTTGATCTCCCTGAAACTGACTTTCCGCGCCGGATCTATCTACGATCCGGTCGGTAAGGAAGGGCTGGCATCTTTGGCGAGTGACATGCTCATGCGCGGCACATCATCTCGCTCCGCAAAGCAGATCGCCGATGAAGTCGCCTTCGGCGGTGGAACGCTTTCGACTTCCTGCGCGTATGTTTCCGCCGGATTCGAGGGAGAGTTCCTGACCGCTCAGGCTGAGAACGCCTTCGATATTCTCGCCGATCTCCTGCTCAATTCGACGTTCACGCCCGACGAGTTCGACAAGACCGCCACCCGCACCCTCGGCAGCCTCACCAGCCGTCTTGAGAATCCGAGCAATGTCGCCAGCGACGCGATATGGTCCGCTGTTCTTGGCGAGAGCCGCTACAGCCATTTCACGGGCGGGACAGCCGTCACTGTGAAGAGCCTGACCCGCGACGACGTCGTTCGCTTTGTCAAAGACCACTACACACCCGACAATTGTCTGCTGGTCGTGTGCGGCGACGTCACCCCGGAGGCGGTGCAGGGCTGGATTTCCCGGTACTTTAGCAAATGGACCGGCAAAGTTGTAACTGAACCGGAGGAGACTTCCTTCCCACCCGTCGCCGGCCGCCAAGTGATCATCTATGACAAGAAGGACGCCACCCAGACCCAGATCAGGCTCGGCCTGAACGGGATTCCGATCAGTGATCCCGACTTCGCAAAACTCGAAGTCGCGGGAACCGTCTACGGAGGCTCCTTCACTTCTCGCTTGATGGATGAAATCCGCGTCAATCGCGGCCTGACCTACGGTGTCAGCTACCGCTCATCGAATCTGAAACCGGGCGGCGTCGCACAGGTCGCGACCTTCACCAAGAACGCCTCGGTCGGTGAAGTGCTGGATATTATCTTCGCCGAAGCCCTGCGGATGCAGACCGAACCGCTGGTCGATTCCGACCGAGTTCATTTCACGAATTACAAATGCGGCACCTATCCGCTGCGGTTCGAAACCAACGACGATCTGGCCGACATTTTCGCGAATCTCTGGTTAAACAGCCTGGACAAACCCTACTATCAGGACTATCAGGAGAGGCTGAGAACGGTCACGGCGACTCAGGCGACTGAGGCGGCGATGAAATACTTCCCAAAGGAGAACTATCGACTGGTTCTGGTCGGGAAAGCCGACGAGATTATGGAGCAGGCCAAAAAATTCGGCCCGGTCACGGTCCTTCCCTTCTCGCAGGAATAGAACCGTCACGACGTTACGGGTTACGGCAGGTCTTGCGACTGGCTTCCAGGAGTGTGACCTGCCGTTCTTCGCTCTCCATTCCCGCGTCGGGAAGGGGTTCGGGAGTTAGGTCTAGAACGCAAACAAGAGGCAAAAGAGAGACCGGCGATCCACTCTGAACCGCCGGTTGAACACATATAGAAAGGAATTGTGCTGCTATTTTCTTAGCTTCCTGCGAGCCACGAAAGAACCGAGCAGGCCGGTGCCTAGGAGTAACAGACTCGCCGGCTCCGGAACAGGGTTGCCGGCGGTCGTGTACGACATGTCGTCCATCCAGGATTGCCCCTGAATGATCGCAGGCAACGAAATGTACGAGTTGATTTGGAGTGTCCGAAAACCGGTGGTAAAGTTTTCGTAGTCAAGATACTGATTCGTCGGGTGGATATTACCACTATTCATTATGGCATTGGCGCCGAGAAGGTTTCCGGCTGCGTCGTAGGCGTACACATCCACGCCATTTTGGAACCAGTCTCCCGGCAATGCGAAATAGGCACTCCACTGGAATACATCAACGTCGAAATGTATCGTGAGCGGACCCCAGGAATTGACCGCATTCACTCCGGAGTGTGTAGGAATGCCGGCGGGGGGTGTGACAATTGTGCCGCCTAAGAAATGCCAGGGGGTGGCGCCAACGTCAAAAGTTGCGTGCTGGGCGGCATACTGGTTAGTCAAAATCGTCCCGTTAGAAAACCCCTCGAAATCAAGGGTGTAGAACTGGTAAGCGCTCGCTGGACCCGCGGCAAAAGCCAGCAGTCCCAGTCCAAGCCCTGCCCACATGATTAGCTTCCTCATTACTCGTTTCCTTTCATCGGGTTGTTCCTATGAACGTTTGTCTTCGATATTCAATCTCTTTTGCACCACTTTGGGGGCCGAGGCACACAGACCCCAATATCTTCAACCTCCACCCACTTGCCCCCTCCTGCACTCATCCACCATCGCTGCCGCGACCGGTTATCAGACACAAAGGTATTGACCCCGTGCGTACTTCGAGCAAATAACGTACCAAAA
>CXWL01120998.1_pt1 | contig 21104 bp, 16 predicted proteins | sample 590931 | NCBI WGS metagenome assembly CXWL01 (sample SAMEA3498368, study PRJEB10139) | groundwater metagenome | biome: water well; material: biofilm material | place: Germany | collected 2015-04-27 | reverse complement strand
TTCATCAGGTTCCGGACGCCGGTCAAGGACGCGGAGGAAACATCGTACGTTTTGGTCGTCATTGCGCTGTCAATCTGCGCCGCCACATTCAACTACCTCATCGGCCTGGTGCTTATTGTGCTTGTTGCTACGGGCATCTTGTTTCGGAGACTGGTGCTCGAACGGGTATCGGGCACAAGAAAGCTTGGGCAGATCATGATCGCAGGCAAGGATATCGATACATCGGGCATCGCTTCCACACTCTCCGGTCAACTGCGTGGCCTTGCGCTGATCGGAGTAGCGGAAAGCAGCGAAACCAGCCGCCTGCATTTCGGATTCAAGGTCGGTGACTTGGATCAACTTGCCGCCCTGGCCAAGCAGATCGAGAGCATGTCCGGCGTGGAGAGAGTCGATATCCTGATGCCACAATCAGAGTATCAATAAATGGGGTTGCGATCCAAGCTCATACTTTTCTTTCTTTCCCTCGGTGTTCTGTCCCTGCTGGCGACTTTTGTCTCGCAGCCCGGCATGGGGACGGCAGCCAAGGGCTCATGGGCTCTGGAAAAGGAGCTGCTGCAAACAAAGCTGTCGAAGTCTTCGAAAGCCAAGGCAATTCTCCCGACGTCAACGCCCTATACCTTTGAACGCTATCTCAATAGTACCGTGTTGAAGCCAGGGGACGCTTGGGGTTTCTGGGGCGCATTCCCGGCAACCTTGTTCCAACTGGACGGCGTTGCTTCCGGGACTCAGAGGCAGTTCGAACTAGCTCCTTTGCAGCAGGGTTGCTATGACCTTGAGCTTGAATGGTGGATGGGAGAAAAAGTAAGCGAGTTCAGTTTTCACCTGATAGATCGCGTGGGGCGACCGGTTCATTTCGAGCGTCGCCGGACCGGCAAATTGTCGTTGCACCTGCTTCCCTCCATCTATCGGATCGAGGTGGCGTATGCGGGCACGATCACGCGCGATTCGTCATTTGCGCTTAGGGCCAGCAAGGTCGCCGGTTGTCGGCCAGACGCGGCCGGCTGGGGCGGAAGCGTCCCCGATGTGTCGCGCTACCAGATCAGGATGTCGCCCATGGCGGCCAATTCCTTCGAGATGGCGCGCCACGACAACGAAAAACGGTTGCTGGGAGTTGGCGCCGGTTCAATAATCGACGCGACGAACGTCAAGGTGACTGCCGAGATATGGCAGGATGACCACAAGACACCCAGCAAGGTCCGCATGTGGCCGGCCGGCGTAGGCGACCTGGACCACTTCGACAAGCACCACCCGTCCCTGACCGTCGAGGTGGTGGGCGGCCCCCTGCTGCAGGGAATGCGCAAGTTCAAGCTCTACAATTTCAGATCGGCCAACGGCTATCTGGACTACACCACAACCGGTCTGGCTGCTCTAGAAGGTCTTATGGTTCCGCGGCAGCGGCTGGTATCGGTGTCGTTTGACGGTCGCGAAGCCGGTCTATACGTGATTATGGAGTTGCCCTCTAAAGAGTTTCAGTTTGGCACACGCCGCCACGATGGAGAAATCCTTTCTTTGAGGGGAAAAGACGGCAAGATGCCGTACTTGCCGGGGTATGGGCATGCAGACATGGCCATTCGCGAGCTGGCGCATATCGACAGTAGTCAGATGGCCCGCTTTTCGTCCTACGCCACACGGTTCAACGGCACGCATGGCATGAATCCGACGGACACCCGCTTTTATCGTGACCGGCTCCTGCCGTCGGCTGCGCCGATTATGCGCGACGTCAACATCAATTACTGGGCAGACAACGGGTTGGCGCTACGCTCGTTCCTGAGCCACGCGAGTTGGTGGCTCATCGATAGATTCTTTCCTATTGAAGGGCCTCATGTTACGCCCTTAGTGAGGCACGCGGGCAACGAGCAGATTGAGTGCAAGGAGTGTGCCGCCTATTTCATGAACGACAACACGCTGGGCGTCCAGGGCACGCACCCCAGTCTGGCAATGGATCTGCTGGACTTTACGTCACGCAGCTATTTTGAACGCTACCTCATGTATTACGCGCTGGATCGCGACTTTGCCTCCCGTTTTGTCCATACGACCGAGAATCTAAATGCGATAGCGAAACCTTTGTTAAGCCTTGACCCCCTCGGCTTGCCGCAGGACTTGGAAGGGCGGGTCGCCGACCCATTTTCCGGCGAGGATGTGTCGGTAGCCAAAGCCGTCCCACGGCTGGTTAAAAAGGCGCGCCTTCTTGTCATTCCCGGCGAGCGTGAAGAGCGAGGCCGCCGCAGGATTTTCTTATACAATTTCTCGGCTTTTTCCATGCAGATTCCGGAGAATCTGGTACCGGGGTCACGAAAAAAATCTGAAACCCTGCTCGGTCTGGGACCGGCGCGTCTCTACGCCTATCTCGAAAACGATATCGACGGTGCGGTCGGCACACCTCCTCTTGGGCGCATGACTCCGCGCGTGGCAAAAACTGCGGCAATGGCGGAACTGGCTTTGCAAAAGCCTGCGACACCAGGCTTGCAGGTCGGTCCACTCGGCGCCGTGGCGGAACTGAGCATACCGGAAGGGCGGGTTCACGAACTTCTCGCAGCCCTGCGCGCAAAGGGGAAGATTATCCTGGCCGGGGGGCTTGCGTTGCCTCCGGAATCGGTAGTGGGCTTGGAACAACTGCCTGCCGAAGGGCAGTTGCAATATTTTCCAGGGGTCAACCGGAACGGAGACACTTACCACTTGGAAGATTTGCTGCCGGGCCTTGTGCTGCTTCCAGCCGGACAGTTCCCTACATCTGATGGTATGGTTTTGCGTTATCTTGTGACCAACCAGTCGGATCAGGAAGCTACGATAAGACTGGAGCCGCTTCTTGCTGCCCGTTGGAACGACGGCGAATCCATGAGCACAATGAATGTGGATAGCGTAACTTACCGCGCAATTGGCGCCAAGGATGCCGCGCTGAAGAAAGGGGAAATTGTACTGCCGGGCATGAAGCCGGGCCCGGCGCGTCAGGGGTCGGGGCTGTTCGTGGACGGGATGGCCGCGTTACTAAACGGCTCGTATTCGCCCCCAGATACGCCAACCCTCGCGTTGCTCGAGTTTCTGGTAAAGCGCGACCCTGATGCATCGGTCAGGAGTTTGGCGAGCAATTCTAGAACCCAGCTTCCCCCATTGCTGGCAGCGATTCGGCAAGCTACTTTGCCAATAGGACTGCCAATCATATCGCATGAGCCGGCAGCCTGGTTTTCCAGCATTGGAGAGCCGCAGAAGACCGATGACACGCCTTTGGACTATTCTGGAATGGATGATCAAAATCCAGTCCTCGGCAGTGGCCGGATCGATTCGGTACTTGTCTTCGGGCGTCATCAGACACTCCGCATCAACCCCGGCGCCCGGATCGAGTTTGGCCCGGATGGCGGGCTATTAATCTTTGGCCGGATGGAAGCGCTTGGAACTGAGCAAGCGCCCATTATCATGAAGCCTGCCGGCACAGCATGGCGCGGGATGGCGGTCGTCAACGCACATACCGCCGAGCATGCGCCCAGCAGAATGCACCATATGAGCATAGAAGGCATCCGGAGAGCGCCGCTCGGGCCGGTGGCCAAGCTTGGGGGGGTGCAGTTTGTCCGCAGTACGGTAGAGATGAAGCATGTGGTACTGAAGAATCTCGATACCGAAGACGGCATCAGCTTCTACAAAAGTTACTTCGAGCTTGAGGATGTGTCGCTATCAAATGCTGCCGACGATTGCATAGACATCGACTGGAGTTGGGGAAAATTTAACCGGGTGGTGATTTCGGGGTGCGGTGGAGATGGCATTGACCTGAACAATACCCTGGCGGAGATGCGGGGCATACAGATATCGGCTTACAAAGACAAAGGTATTTCCGTCGGTGAGGCAAGTATCGCAACGGTGAGCGATGCCAGGCTGGAAGGCGGCTCCGTGGGGGCGGCGATTAAGGATTTGTCGAGCCTGTCCTTGGGGGATGGTGTGAACTCGATCAATCATACGGATGGCGACATCGCGCTCTATGTCAAAAATGCCACGTTTGGCCGCGGGGCAGTGCGTTTTCTCGGGCAAGATGTAAAAGAGAGGAATCGACTGCGCGTAATTGATCATGGCGATGTGGTGGTTGCAGAAAAGTAATTGCTGCCAATATCCCGTCGGCGCATCTCGTAGAGGAAATTATGTCGCTTAATCCAATAGCCTCCGATGAGGTTCATGACGCTCTCAGCCACGTTTTTTATGTGACATCATGGGGGTATGGTGCAGACCACTGGTTTTCCTGGTTTGTCAAAGCATTGAATGCGAATCCGGAAATCATGGCTTATTTGGCTAACGAAGGATCACGGCCAAAATACTTTCCCGAGGAGCGCTCGCGGGCGCAACGCCCCGATCTCATTAAATTCACTCGCTTTGTCGCAGATGTTGGCATGACCTATACAGCGATAGGGGACTGTTACTCGTACCGGCCAACCATGATGCATGCCTTGCTGGAAATGTGGCCGGATATTGTCCGTGTGGTTCAGCTCACAAGGCATCCCTATGCCTGGCTGTTTTTCCACGTGCGCTGGCGTGCTACCAACATGCGCATGCTCGGCGGGGAACGGGGGCCGCTTGAGCACGAATGGCTTCACGGTTGCGACCATGAGCTGTTCAGGCGGATCGGGCTTAAACCCTACGAAAAGGAAGATGTCGAGGTTTGGACAACATTTCAGGGTATGTGGAAAATGAACGATGTTGCCAGCGATACTAAAATGCCGATCCGCCAGATTCCGGTCGAGCAGATGGTGGCCAGCCGCGAATTGTTTTGCGAGATTATTGACTATCTCACTCATGGCCGCGTCAAGTACGACGACAGGCTGCTGGACCTGATCTACAGTTGGGTATGGACACCCTTCAGGGGCGAGCAACAGTTGCGTGTGTCGCCAAAGGCGTTGCGCGCCGATTGGCCAGACTGGAAAATAGAGGCGTTTGACAAACTTGTAAGCCCAGAGGCACAAAATTGCTTCCGACAACTTGGGTATAACTTGTAAGTGGCTTTATGCAAAAAATAATTTTGTCGTCTCCCTTTTTCGCGGGAGAAGAATTGATTTGCTGGGTTTTGAGCCGGTTAACAGGCATGGTTCCATCTTGGCCGGATTCCCGGAAATTGGTCACCGAACAAGCAGATGATGATTGGTTCGCCGAGGGCCAATTCATAGCGGGGCAGTTTACCCCGGTCGGAGCAGTGGCAGCGCAGCTCTCGGCGGAAGGGGTGCAACCGATATTTCTGGTACGAAACATCTTCGATCTTCTGATAGACCAGTACCGCTATTTTTCAAGAGAAAGCAGCAATTTCGATCACCGTTACTGCCCTGAACTATCCACTGCCGAAGAGGGGATCGCGCTGCTAATCTTTGGCTTCATGTCCGAAAAACTCTCCCTTACCGGCCTGGGTATCTGGTCCCGCCAGATGCAAGAAATGCTCCGCTTTTCAACCCGCCACCCCAGTTGTGTCCTTTCGTATGAAAAATTGCTGCATGAACCCGCCGGACAGATCAAACAACTCGCGGACTTTCTTGGGATCGAGTTAACGGTCGAGCGACTTGACGAACTGGTGATCGGGCTATCCCGTGAAATCCAGGCGAAGACGGGCGGGAACCCTGATCCGACTGCGGGATACCGCTATGGTTTGTCCTGTGAATTCCAGGGGATGCTTGCCGACTTCCATTTTTACATGATTAAAAATATGCTGATCACACAAGCTCCAGATCTTGGGTCGTTGAGTGCAGTGCTGGGCTTTCCCGAGGTAACCGCGCAGTCATCCGACCTGCTCCGGCTTGAACGTATTTTTGTATCCACTGTTTTTAAGTCGGGAACCAAACTGCTCGGACATATCATCGAAAGAGTGACGGGATTGTCCGCAAAACATCTTGGCATGGAAGTTGGTTCAGACTATGAAAGTGCCGATCCTATCGCCTTCGAGAGCGGCAAGTTCTTTATCTGGCACAATGTGCCGAGCGCTTCGGTAAAAGCTCGCATACGCGCGGAAAACGCCAAGCCGATATTCCTGATCCGCAACATCTATGATCTGGTGGTGTCGCAATATTTCCATTTCGCCGATGACGTAGATGCTGCGACTGGGCACAGTACCGGCACGGCTCCCTATTTCGCATCGCTGGGGCGTGACGAGGGGATTTCGCTGCTGTTGTGCGGGGCAACGTCCGAATGGTTTCACTGGCATGGCTTTGGTTATTATCTTCGCCAGATTCAGGAAATACTGCGATTCTCCAAGGAGTATCCTTGCCACGTCGTGGTCTATGATCGGTTAGTGCTCAACAAGCGACACGAAATTGAACGTCTGACCGACTTTCTCGGGATTGAAGTTCCGCAGGAGATTATCAGGGAACTGCTCGATAGCTCGACCCTGGGGGCGATGCGTGAAGCACGGATTGCTTTAGTCGGCTCCGGCAAGCATTTTCGCAAGGGTACGCCCGGCGACCATGTCAATGAACTGAAACCGCAGCACTACCACATGATCAATCATCTCAAGCTCGTATACGCCCCGGATCTGGATGCACTGTGCGATGAGCTTGGGTTGGGTGACGTTACTGCAACGCCACCGGAAGCCAGCATGCCTGTAATTGCTGAAGCAGTACAAGGTTTGGCGCTGCTGGAGCAGCAGATAGAATCGGAATTTACTCCATGCCAGATTCTAGCCAAGGACTGACTAATGCTCACGCTTTCCCATCTGTTCCGCAACATAGTAAATCACCGCGCGATGATTTTTGCCTTGGCGCTGCGAGATTTGCAGAGCAGATATGCGGGTACTTTGGGAGGGACGTTGTGGGCGTTCATGCATCCCCTGGCTATTGTCATCATTTTCTACTTTGTTTTCGCCATCGGATTCAGGGCTCAGGGCCCCGGCACTACGCCTTTCATTCTCTGGTTCGTCTGCGGATTGGTGCCTTGGTTTTTTTTCGGCGAAGCCCTGTCTGCTATCACCAATTCGATTGCCGGCAATGCGCACCTGGTTAAAAAGACGATTTTTCCAACCGAGATTCTTCCGCTGGTGCATCTGACTTCCGGGTTGGTGCCTCATGCGATTTTTCTATTCATCCTGGCCGGCATGCTTGCCTTTTTTAAGGTGCCATTTCTGGTTGATCGTCTATTGGTCGTATATTTCTTTATATGTAGTTGCGCATTGTTGATCGGCCTTGGGTGGATGCTTTCCGCATTGCAGGTTTTTTACCGCGACATTTCTCAGGGACTCACCATCATCCTCAATCTGTGGTTCTGGATAACCCCGATAGTCTGGTCACCGGATATCATGCCGGAAGAGTATCGCGGCTTGATATTCTATAACCCTTTGTACTACATCATCGAAGGTTATCGCGGGCTGCTCATCTTCAACTCGACCGTATGGCCAAGCGCGGGGGCAACAGCTTATTTTTGGGGCATTACCGCGCTGGTGTTTTTTGTGGGCAATTATATATTCCGTCGGCTGAAACCGGAATTTGCCGACATCATGTAACCGGGATCGCATGGATACCGATATCGCCATTTCTGTTCGCAACGTTTCAAAGAAATTCAGACTATTTTCTTCTCCAAAAGAGCGTCTGTACGAAGCATTGCACCCGTTTCGCAAGCAGTATCACCATGAATTCTGGGCGCTGAAGGAAGTATCTTTTGATGTTCATCGGGGTGAAATCGTCGGCATTCTGGGGCGAAATGGATCGGGTAAATCCACGCTTCTGCAAATTATTTGCTCCGTCATGCAGGCCACTCAAGGCGAGGTTCGGGTCAATGGACGTATTTCCGCGCTGCTCGAACTGGGCGCGGGTTTCAATCCGGAATTCACCGGCCGCGATAACGTCATCCTGAATGGCGCGATCATGGGAATTTCCCGCAATGAAATGTTGCGCAAGCTTCCGGAGATTGAAGCATTCGCCGATATCGGCGAGTTTTTTGACCAGCCGGTGAAAACCTATTCATCCGGTATGTTCGTGCGGGTCGCTTTTGCGGCGGCAATCCATGTTGACCCGGAAATATTGATCGTTGATGAGGCATTGAGCGTCGGAGATGCGAAGTTTCAGCACCGCTGCTTTCAGCGCATTCGTGATTTCATGGAGCAGGGTAAGACTATCCTGGTGGTGTCGCATAATACAGATACGCTGTTGCGCATATGTCATCGCGGAATCGTTATTGATGCAGGAGAATTGCGCCATGTAGGTTCGATTTCAAGTGCCGTTGATTGCTACGCTGAGCTGTTATATGGCTCCACCAGAAAAATTGAAATCTCCCCGGAAGCGGCAGATTCAGATTCACGCACGGATACACCGGATGATGCATCGTTGCCCATTGGGTCACTGAGCGAAGATACCCGCGACAGAATTGCCGAGAAGCCCTGTTATAACAAGCATGAAACGCGGCTCGGCAACGGCGCAGCCAAGATTATTGACTTTGACTTGATTGTTGATGGCGAACTCAATCCGCATGAAATCAAGACACACAAAGATGTTCAACTGATCTTCAAGATTTTTTTCAACGAGAATATTGGCGATGTGTACATTGGTTTCTCAATCGTAACCATTGATGGCACTTATATATTTGGAACCAATTCAGAGATAATGAACATACCTTCTTTTTCCGCAGAAGCTGGTAAGTGTCTTGCAGTCAGACTACGGTGGAAGTCACACCTCGCTGGTGGAGAGCACTTTTTAAGTCTTGGCTGTCACCGATATGTGGATGGAGAAAAATGCTTTCTTGATGTTCGCCGCTCTATGGCACATCTCAAGTTCGCCAACACTCCAGCTTCTAATGGGTTTGTCGATCTTGAGGCTAATTACGAGGTCATTGAGCTACCCCAGAAATCGATATAGCGTTTTGCAGTACACAAAAACCATTCGTCTGCCCTGTTATATGCACATGTCAATAAATGACCATGTTACACCTTCAATGAACCCTAAACCAGATAACCTATGTCCGCTTCGCGGCGGCCCAGATGCGTGCGCCCCGGCCCGAAGCGCAGCGTAACGAGGCTTGTATCTGCGAAAATGCGACCACTTTGTTTCTGTATTAGCATCAGACAGCAGGATTACACCAATAAGGGAAGCTATTTCGCGAGGGGAGCCTTACCTTATCCCTCAGTAGTTAGATTTATTGATAAAACTGGCCAGGTTTCTCCATCACGCTGATAGTTACGTTCGTAAATTTGTTGGTGATGGCGCGTGATTTGATAGGGCAGCGCAGTTTATTTGGTGGTCGAGCGATTGGCATACGCCATCGATTGTAAATGCCTTACAACACATTATGGCTAGATTGCTAATGCTTCCAGGCCGATTCCGGGATCCCGGCTATGGCCTGTTACCCCGACTGCGCGGTGGCCGAGACGCTGCACAGCATGAACGAGACGAAGAAGGCGTTTCGCTTGATCGTCGTCAAATACAAACATCAGGGCGAACTGTTCGACGATGCGCCCAGGCATCATGTGATTGCCAGCAACCGCGCAGAATCGACAGAAGGCACGCTGATCTGGTATCGCCAGCGCGGCGAGGTGTCCGAGAACGGCATCAAGGAATTGAAGATCGGCTTTGGCATGGAGCGGATGCCCTGCGGGCAGTTTGCCGCGAACGCCGCCTTCTTCCGCATCGGCGTTATCGCCCACAATCTGTTCGTCCTGTTCAAGCACTCGGCTCTGGGTGATGACTGGCAGCGCCACAAGGTAACCACCGTGCGCTGGCGTCTGTTTCATTTGCCGGGCAAGGTGGTGCGTCATGCCAGGACGTGGGTGTTGAAGATTTCAACAGAGGCTGTCGAGTTGTTCCGGTCCATCCGTGAAAAGAGCTTCAAGCTGGCCGCGGCAAAGTCACCTTAGCAAAGGTGCGACCGATTGAGGCGATGACGCGGCGCACATCCTGCGGCGCGGCAAGGCTCGCCCGGAGCTTGCCAAAAATACACAGCTGGCTTGTGCGTGCTCCTCTTTAGCATTTCAGACGGCTCGGCACGCACCTCAGCGTCCCTTTTCCTGCTTATGGGCGACCAGAAAATCTCGGTAAAGGGTGCGCTCCAATTTCAATCGCGGGATTTGGGGGCATTGCATAACTTTACTTGTGTAATCCGGCGAAGCTGGGCACACACTTGACGGCAAGTCGGACAGCGGAACAGAGATGTGCAGAATGTTGGATAGCCGTGGCCATACTATCAATGACATGCCGACAGACAACCGCAATACGTCATTTATAGGCCCAAAGCTAAACGGTATTTGCCCGCTTTGCGGAGGCCCTAATGCATGTGCTCTGGCCCAAAGCGGGAGTTTTGATGCGCCGTGCTGGTGCCGTGAAACCGCGATCAACCCGCACGCTATCGCCCGCGTGCCTGAAGCGCAGCGCAACGAAGCATGTATCTGCGAGAAGTGTGCGGCCTCACGTTTCCCACTGGCTAAAGGCGGGGATACGGACACACCATCATGCGAATACTGATTTTGGGCGGGGCAGTTTTTCTGGGACGGCATCTTGTAGATGCTGCGTTAAATGCTGGCCATCAGGCGACGACCTTTCGCCGGGGACGAGAGCGGGCGGATTTTCCCAAGGGTGTTGCCACAATCTTTGGGGATCGGCGCGGCAATCATGCTGAAAGTCAACAAACCTTGCGCATCGCAAAGTTACCTGTGCCATGTCGAGCCATTGCTCCATACGAGGCTTTTTTTATCAAGCGACAACTGACTGGTGACGCTCCATTCCTTGCAATCCAGGACGCCGCCGTCAATTTTTCCGCTAGCAACATCTTTTTTGTCATTTATCAGCTTTAGCGACCCATCTGGCAGTTTGTCAACTGTTGCCTGCCCAGAGCCGGCAACCCAATTGCCAATCAGATCTTCAGCTTGAATTGTGCTGCTGAATTTCATATTTCTCATAGGGGCTGGCGCTTGTGGCGAAACCTGAGCCGCAGTGCCAACAGCCTTTGGGTCTTCAGATTTCCCGCACCCTTGTATTGAAGCGCACAACATAAGAGCAGCAAAGCCATAGCATATCTTTCGAACAAACATGTCATTCCCCATAAAGTTGAGCAAACATTTGATTAGGCTCCGAGCCGGAGTTGGATTATACCCCGTGCCTTGTTTATCATGCTCGATCCGCTTGCTATCGCCCGTATGCCTGAAATGCAGCGCAACGAGGCTTGCATCTGCGAAAGGTTGACCTTGCGCTTAACCACCGACCAAGAAAAGGTAAGTCACACGGAATCTCAGGAACCGCAAAACCGTCGCAAAGTGCAGCGTTTATAAGTGAGCATTTTCTTGCTTTCCGATGCTGACCATGACTTAGACTTTACATCATGAGAATATTGATTTTGGGCGGGACAGTTTTTTTGGGGCGGCATCTTGTTGAGGCTGCGCAAAAAGCAGGCCATCAAGTGACAACTTTTCGCCGAGGACGAGAGCCTGCGGATCCTCCCAAGGGCGTTGCCACGATCATTGGGGACAGGTGTGGCGATCACGCTGAATTGCGCGGTGGCCAGTGGGATGCCGTCATTGATTGCAGCGGCTACTTTCCCGGTCATGTAGCCAGTGCAGCTCAATGCCTCTCCTCGCATGTCGGACAGTACATTTTCATATCCAGCGTGTTGCAGTACGCCGATCTATCAAAACCTGGTACTCGTGAGGATGCTCTTTCTGCGCATGGCAACTTTACCGGTAACACGCCGCTGAATGAGCTGACATACGGCCCCCTCAAGGCGATGTGCGAGCGAGAGGTGTTGCGCGTATTTTCGGGACGCGCAACTATTCTTCGCCCCGGTTATCTGGTTGGGCCGCGTGATCGGAGCGAGCGCTTTCCTACATGGGTAAAGCGGGCTTCCGTGGGCGGCTTCATGCTTATCCCGGAATCGGGAAACAATGCCTGGCAACTCATTGATGTAAGAGATCTGGCAGGCTGGATCATCTCCCTCATCGAAAGACGCTTCACGGGAATATTCAATGTTACCGGCCCAGATCACCGTGAATGCGCCAGCGACCTGATTGGTCGTATTGTAAATGCGGCTGGCGGCAACCCAACTATCCGGCGCATTGATGTGGATCGTCTCCGCCGGGTTGGCGGGGAACGGTGGCTGGGTCTGGCAGACTGGGCCGACCCACCCGAGTCTCTTCGTGGAATCTACGAGGTTTCCATCGAGCAGGCGAAGCGTGCGGGACTTGTATTTCGCCCGTTAGAGCAGACTGTTCGAGAAACGCTGGCTTCGCTTGCGAATGTCCCCAGCAGTTGGCCCGGTTCGCAAAGTGCTATCACCGATTATCTGATTCAGGAAGCTACAATTCTAAGCGCATGCAATTGAGCATTGCCGGGTCGCACGGTCATTCGGCGCTCACCGTGCGCTCGTGCTGCTCACACAGGATGTCGCCGAGACTGCCGCCGATCCATGGCACGAAGGCCGAACCTTCCTCTGTGGAAGAGGCTAATCCTTGACAGAATGATGCGATAGCATCAAGATGCGCGCGCATCTGGAGGGCTTATGCGGACGACAATTGATATTGAGGATGACGTGCTGGCAGCAGCCAAGGAGTTGGCGCGTTTGCAGAATGTTTCTGCGGGTTACATTGTTTCCAAATTGGTGAGGGAGGCTTTGGCCGGTCATCAGCAAGCGCAGATCAGCGGAAAACTTGCTACAGGGTTTAGGCCGTTTCCGGCAAGCGGCACGTTAATTACCAATGAGCAAGTTAACGAGTTGCGCGACCAGGAAGGTGTTTGATGCGGGCGTTGCTGGATGTGAATGTGCTGATCGCTTTGTTGGATGAGGGGCATGTGCATCATGGGTTGGCGATGTCCTGGCTGGAAAGCGAGATTCGTTACGGCTGGGCGTCTTGTCCTCTCACGCAAAACGGTTGCATACGCATCATGTCGCAACCGAAGTATCACGGTAGTTTGGCGGCAGCGCAGGTTGCAGGCAGGTTGGCGGAAGCCGCGAATTGTCCCGATCATGAATTCTGGGCGGCTGATGTCAATATGTTCACCGAGGGAGTATTTGATTGGAACAGAGTATTGGGGCACCGGCAAGTCACGGATGTTTATCTATTGGCGCTCGCGGTGCATCATGGTGGGCGTTTCGTTACGCTTGATCGGCGTATTGTTACCGATGCAGTGAAAGGCGCGCAGGACAAGCACTTGGTCGTCTTGACCTAACGGGCATGGCAATAATGCCGCCCATGATAATGAAACTCGCCTTGCCCGTTTCCCTCACCCCAACCCTCTCCCGCAAGCGGGCGAGGGGGCAAACGAATCGCTGTGCGAGTTTCACGTTAATGCAAGCAATCCAGATCGAAATCCTGTTTGGTAAAGCGGGCCATAACTATCGCGATGTCTGACGCCGAATTGCACGCCCGTTCCCTCGCCGCAGTGTGGCATCCCTGCACGCAGATGAAGCGCCATGAGATTTTGCCGCTGGTGCCCATCCGGCGCGGGCAGGGCGCGTGGTTGTACGACTTCGACGGCAATCGTTATCTGGATGCGGTGAGTTCGTGGTGGGTGAATCTGTTCGGGCACTGCAACCCGCGCATCAACGCGGCGGTTGCCGACCAGCTTGGCAAGCTGGAGCACGTGATGCTGGCAGGCTTTACGCATGAGCCGGTAGTGCGGCTTTCGGAGCGCCTGGCGCAACTGGTGCCAGCCGGGCTGGGGCATTGTTTCTATGCTTCCGACGGCGCATCGGCGACGGAAATTGCGCTGAAAATGAGCGCGCATTATTGGCGCAACCGGGGCAAGCCCGGCAAGACGGATTTCATCAGCCTGCAAAACAGTTACCACGGCGAAACTCTGGGCGCGCTATCGGTCACCGACGTGGCGCTGTTCAAGGACGCTTACGGCGCCCTGCTGAAACAGCATGGTACGGTGGTCAGCCCGGACTGGCGCAACGCGGCGCAAGGAGAGAGCGCGCAGGATTTTGCGTTGCGCTGCGCCGGGGTGCTGGAACACCACTTGCAACAGCACCATGACAGTCTCGCCGCCTTTATTATCGAACCGCTGGTGCAGGGTGCGGCGGGCATGGCGATGCACCACCCGGTTTACCTGCAATGCGCGCGCGAGTTGTGCGACCGATACGAAGTGCATTTGATCGCGGACGAGATTGCGGTGGGGATGGGCAGGACGGGAACCCTGTTTGCGTGCGAGCAGGCGCCACCCCTACCCATGAACCTCAAGCCAGGAAGGGTAGGATGTGGTGACGAAGGAACCGCATCGTTCGCGATTGATGCGGTTCGCGGGCTCACCACATCCTACGGCTCTGTGCTCCGCTCCGGTTCATGGTCTCAATTCGGGCGAAAAATTGGCGACAGCGGTCTTTCCCCGGAGGGACGAGGGGATGAAAACACCGGAATAACCCCTGACTTTCTCCTTCTCTCAAAAGGCATCACCGGCGGCTATCTGCCTCTATCCGTGGTGATGTGTACGGACAATATTTATCAGGCGTTTTATTCCGGCGAGGTGGCGCACGGTTTTCTGCATTCGCATTCTTACACCGGCAATCCGCTGGCATGCCGCGCGGCACTGGCCACGCTGGATATTTTCGAGCAGGATGATGTGCTGAGCGCCAACCGCAGCAAGGCCGCCTATATCAACAGCATCTCCGCGCCGTTGCGCGAACATCCCAAAGTGCGGAATTTTCGCAATACCGGCATGATCTGGGCATTTGAAGTGGACAGCACGCACGCCGATTTCGCGCAGCGCTGCTTCGCGCTCGCGCTGCAAAGGGAATTGCTGCTGCGCCCGATGGGTAACACGGTTTATTTCATGCCGCCCTATGTGGTTAACGAAGAAGAAATGGAAATGCTGGTGATGCGTACATTGAATGTCGTGGAAGCGTTGACATGAACAACCCGTTTTGTCATTCCCGCGAAAGCGGGAATCCAGTCCAATTAGGCTGGCTGGACTCCCGCTTTCGCGGGAGTGACGGATTTTTGCCGTTATCCGTAAAGTGGGCCTCCAGTTTGTTGTTTGCCTGCTGTTTGATTTCCAGCGTTTACGCTGCCCCCTTGCCCACGGTCGTGCGCAATGCCTTGCAGCAAGCGCACATTCCGTCCGACAGCATCGGTATCGAGGTACACGAGGTGGGAGCGCGCAAGCCGCTTATCAGTGTCAATGCGCAGAGGCCGATGAATCCCGCCTCGACCATGAAGCTGCTCACCACCTATGCCGCGCTGGACATTCTCGGTCCGGCCTATACCTGGAAAACCGAAGCGTATCTGGACGGAGAGTTGAAGGATGGTGTGCTGCAAGGCAACCTGATCCTGAAAGGTTACGGCGACCCGAAATTCACCATCGAGCAATTCTGGTTGTGGCTGCACGAGTTGCGCGCGCGCGGCCTGCGCGAGATACGCGGCGACGTGGTGCTGGACCGCAGCTTCTTCGATTTGCCCGCGCATGATCCCGCCGCTTTCGACAACGATCCGGTGCGCGCCTATAACGTCGGCCCCGATGCGCTGCTGCTGAATTTCAATACGTTGCGCCTGCGCTACCTGCCGGACGGGAATACGCTGAAAGTTATCAGCGAACCCGCGTTGGGCGGCGTGACGCTGGACAACCGGCTTGCGCCGCAACCTGCCCCGCACCCATCGAAAGGGGGCTGCGACAACTGGGATGACGCTATCCGCGTGCAGCCGGACGGCGATAGTGTCATCCTGCAAGGCAGCTATCCGGGCGAATGCGGCGAGCGCGAACAGAACCTTAGCGTGATGCCGCACACGCGCTACGTCGCGGCGGTATTCCGCGCGCTGTGGCAGGAAATGGGCGGCACCCTGCAAGGGAAAATACGCGAGGGCGTGGCAGGCAATAGCGCGCAACTCTTTGCCACGCACCTTTCCGAACCGCTGAGCGCGGTTATCCGCGACATCAACAAATTCAGTAACAACGTCATGGCGCGCCAGTTATTCCTGACGCTGGGAGCAAAGGAAAGCGCAAGCCTTGCGCGCAGCACGCAAGCCGTGCATGACTGGCTGCAAAAAAAGCAATTCGATTTCCCGGAACTGGTTCTGGAAAACGGCGCGGGCCTGTCGCGCAACGAGCGCCTCAGCGCACAGCATCTCGCCCAGTTGCTGCAAAGCGCCGCCGCTCATCCGCTCAGCGCGGAACTGCAATCCTCGCTGCCGATACTGGGCGTGGACGGCACGGTGAAGAAACGTCTCAGGGAAAGCCCCGCCGCCAGCCACGCCCACCTCAAGACCGGTACGCTGGAAGGCGTGAAGACTGTCGCCGGCTACGTGCGCTCGCGCACTGGCCGGGAATGGGCCGTGGTGTTTTTTATTGCCCATCCCAACGCCAGGCACGGGCAAGCTGCGCAGGACGCGCTGATCGAGTGGGTGCAGGGGCGGTGAGTCACGCGCATGCCGGATATGTTCAAGGGCGCTTCTAAAAATTCAGAGTTCGCCCAAATGCAAGGCGTGGAAAAAATTTCGCAGCGCCGCATATGTTTGATATGTCAGCAAGAAATTTTTTCCGCAACGCAGTAGTTGGGATGAAATGTGGATTTTTAGAAGTGCCCTCAAATCGTATCCTGCATGACAAGCCGCTAGGTTAAAATGCCGCTTTTAACCAACCCGCGCAATTTTCAGCGATGTCTACCACTCTGTCCGACAACCCTCCGATTGTTCTCACCTTTGCCGCCACGGATCCAAGCGGTGGCGCGGGTTTACAGGCCGATATCCTGACCATCGCCAGCATGGGTTGCCACCCATTGTCGGTGGTGACGGCGATCACAATACAGGATACCAGCGGGGTGGATGACGTGTTGCCGATTGATGCCGAGTGGGTGGCCGATCAGGCGCGCGCGGTGCTGGAAGACATGCCGGTGGCGGCGTTCAAGATAGGCCTGCTGGGCAGCGTGGAGAATATCGCGGCGATTGCGGAAATAATTTCGGATTACCCGGACATCCCTCTGGTGTTCGACCCGATCCTCGCATCCGGGCGCGGCGACGAGTTGGCCAACGAGGATATGCTGGATGCGATGCGCGAAATATTGCTGCCGCAGACTACCATCCTGACACCGAACAGCGTGGAGGCGCGCCGCCTCATTCATGACGAGGATAACGATAAGGACAACCCCGGTTTGGCGGAGTGCGCCAGGCGCATCGTGCAGATGGGTTGCGAGTATGTGCTGGTGACCGGGACGCACGAGCATACGCCCAAGGTGATCAATACCTTGTATGGCGAGCGTGGCGTGGTGCGTAGCGATAGCTGGGGGCGCCTGCCCGGTATCTACCACGGTTCCGGCTGTACGCTGGCATCCGCCATTGCCGCGCTGCTGGCGAACGGCTTGCCGATAGAGGAAGCGGTGAAAGAAGCTCAGGAATATACCTGGCAAGCCCTGCAATTCGGCTTCCGCCCCGGCATGGGACAACACATTCCCGACCGGTTGTTCTGGGCCAGGGACGAAGATGAAGAGGATGAGCCGGACACCCTGCATTAACGGGCTGTACGCCATCACGCCGGACTGCGCCGATACGGCGGACTTGCTGCGCCGTGCGCGGCTGGCGCTGGCGGGCGGGGCGAGCGTGCTGCAATACCGCAACAAGGCCGCAGATGCCGCATTGCGGCTGACGCAAGCCAGCGCCCTGCGCGAGCTGACGCGCGAATTTGCCGTGCCGCTTATGGTGAACGACGATGCGCGCCTGGCGGCGCAGGTGGATGCGGACGGGGTGCATCTGGGCGCAACGGATGGCGGCCTGGATGCGGCGCGCACCGTGTTGGGCGAGCGTAAAATCATCGGCATCTCTTGCTATAATCGCATTTCTCTGGCGCGGGACGCGGTCGGCGCGGGGGCGGATTATGTGGCATTCGGCGCATTTTTCCCTTCCGGTGTCAAACCTGCTGCGGTGGCGACCGATGCCGGATTGCTGCGCCGCGCACGCGCCGAACTGAATGTGCCGCTGGTGGCGATAGGCGGTATCACCGCGCAGAATGGCGTATCGCTGGTGCAGGCAGGAGCGGATGCGCTGGCGGTAATCTCGGCGGTGTTTGATGCGGCAGACATACTGGTTGCCGCGCAGGATTTTTCAAAACTTTTTATTCGGGACTCTGCATCATGACCTCACATAACCAGGAACTTTTCGAGCAATCGCAACGTATCATTCCGGGCGGCGTAAATTCGCCGGTGCGTGCGTTCAAGTCGGTGGGCGGCACGCCGCTGTTTTTCAAGCGCGGGCAAGGCGCCTACGTGTGGGATGCGGACGACAAGCGTTACATTGATTACGTCAACTCCTGGGGGCCGATGATCGTCGGCCATTGCCATCCCGATGTGGTCAAGGCGGTGCAGGACGCGGCGGCGCAAGGCTTGGGTTTCGGCGCGCCGACCGCAGCCGAACTGGAAATAGCCGAGCTGCTGTGCAAGATTCTGCCCAGCCTGGAAATGGTGCGCCTGGTCAGCTCCGGCACCGAGGCCACCATGACCGCGATCCGCTTGGCGCGCGGCTTTACCGGGCGCTCGCGCATCATCAAATTCGAGGGCTGCTACCACGGCCATTCCGATGGCTTGCTGGTCAAGGCCGGTTCCGGCGCGCTGACTTTCGGCCAGCCGAGTTCTTCCGGCGTACCCGCCGAGATCGCCGCGCTGACCACGGTTCTGGATTACAACGATGCTGCAGGACTGGAGCGCGCCTTCGCCGAGATGGGCAAGGAGATCGCAGCGGTGATCGTCGAGCCGGTGGCGGGCAACATGAACCTGATTTTGCCCAAGCGCGAGTTCCTCGATGCCATGCGCTCACTGTGCACCAAACATGGCGCGGTGCTGATTCTGGATGAGGTGATGTCGGGTTTCCGCGTCGGCTTGCAGGGCGCGCATGGTCACTACGGCATCAAGCCGGATCTGGTGACGCTGGGCAAGGTGATGGGCGGCGGCCTGCCGGCAGCCGCATTCGGCGGACGGCGCGACATCATGCAATGCCTGGCGCCCCTCGGCGCGGTGTACCAGGCCGGGACGCTATCCGGCAACCCGGTGGCGGTGGCTGCGGGTCTGTCCACGCTGAAACTGGTGCAGGCCCCGGGTTTCTACGAGCGCCTGACGCAGGTTGCCAGGCAAATGACCGGTGGCTTGAGCGCCAGCGCGAAGAAACACGGCATCCCGTTCAGCGCACAATCCATCGGCAGCATGTTCGGCTTGTATTTCAGCAGCGCCGTGCCAACCTCTTACGCCGAGATCATGGCCAGCGACAAAGCCGCTTTCAACCGTTTCTTCCATGCCATGCTGGACGAAGGCGTGTACCTTGCGCCCTCCGCATTCGAGGCGGGTTTTGTGTCAGCAGCACACACGGACGCCGATATCGCCGCGACTATTGCCGCTGCGGACAAAATTTTCTCGGCCTGGTGATGGGGTTGTTCTCAAAAGCCACGTTTTTTACTACCGTTAATCATCTGCATGACCTGCCGCTGTACGGCGGCAGGGAAGTGGCTTTTGCCGGGCGCTCCAACGCGGGCAAATCGTCCGCCATCAACACGCTGGCCAACCATACCCGCCTGGCGTTCACCAGCAAGACGCCGGGGCGCACCCAGCACATCAATTACTTTTCTTTGGAAAATAACAAATTCCTGGTGGATTTGCCTGGCTATGGCTATGCCAAGGTGCCGCCGGATGTGCGGGCGCACTGGGAAGGCTTGCTGAGTCAGTACCTGCAAACGCGGGAAGCCTTGTGTGGTTTGGTGGTTATCATGGATGCGCGCCATCCGCTGACCGAACTGGACGAGCAGATGCTGGACTGGTTTGTGCCCACCGGCAGGCCGATGCATATTCTGCTGACCAAGTCGGACAAACTGAGCCGCCAGCAGGCGGCCCTGACGCTGAATCGTGTAAAATCACGCCTTGCGGAGCGTTTTCCGTATTGCTCGGTGCAGTTGTTTTCCAGCCTGAAAAAAACCGGCACGGAGGAAGCTGAAGCGGTGATTGCCGGCTGGTTTTCTGCCGGGGTATAGATAAAAAAAGGCCCCTGGCTAAAAGGGGAAAGCCAGGGGCACAAGTGTCTTAACAGTAGGGTTAAGACTACCCGCTCAGGGAGGAGAAACGGGAGATAACTCACGTCATCTACTGCATAAGATTAGAGAATGCTTAAGTAGTTCCAACAAATTTAAAATTTTTTAGGATAGGGTTATGCACACACTCGGACAGTACCCACACAAGAGGATGCGGCGGATGCGCCACGATGCCTTCTCGCGCGACCTGATGCGCGAAAATTCGCTGACGGCGGCGGATTTCATCTACCCGGTTTTCGTGCTGGAAGGCAGCAACAAGGTCGAGGATGTGAAGTCCATGCCGGGGGTGCAGCGCAAAACTCTGGACTTGCTGCTCAAGGACGCCGAGCAATGCGTGAAACTGGGCATACCGGTGATGGCGATCTTTCCGGTAATTGATGCGCCGCTGAAAAGCCTGGATGCGCGCGAAGCCTACAACCCGGACGGCCTTGTGCCGCGCGTGGTGGCCGCGCTGAAAAAGAACTTTCCCGATCTCGGCGTGATGACCGACATCGCGCTTGACCCCTACACCAGTCATGGGCAGGATGGTCTGATAGACGCCAGCGGCTACGTCATGAACGATGAAACTGTGGTGGTGCTGGCGCAGCAGGCACAGGTGCATGCCGCCGCCGGGGCAGACATCGTCGCCCCCTCCGACATGATGGACGGGCGCATCGGCGCGGTGCGCGCCGCGCTGGACCGCAAAGGCTGCATCCATACCCGCATCATGGCCTATTCCGCCAAATACGCCTCCAGCTTCTACGGCCCGTTCCGCGATGCGGTGGGCTCCAGCGGCAACCTGGGTTCCGGCAACAAGTACACCTACCAGATGGATCCGGCCAACTCCGACGAGGCGCTGTGGGAAGTCGGCCTCGACTTGCAGGAAGGCGCGGACATGGTGATGGTCAAGCCCGGCATGCCTTATCTGGACATCGTGCGGCGCGTGAAGGACGAATTCAAGGCGCCCACCTTTGTATACCAGGTGAGCGGCGAATACGCGATGCTCAAAGCTGCCGTCCAGAACGGTTGGCTGAATGAGCAAGCATGTGTGCTGGAAGCGCTGCTGGCGTTCAAGCGTGCCGGCGCGGACGGGATACTGACTTATTTCGCGCTGGATGCGGCGAGGTGGTTGAGGCAGGAGTGAATTAACCTAAAAACGGCGATTGAATCCGCAGATTACGCAGATTCCCGCAGATTTTCATATGG
>CXWL01028631.1_pt1 | contig 21114 bp, 17 predicted proteins | sample 590931 | NCBI WGS metagenome assembly CXWL01 (sample SAMEA3498368, study PRJEB10139) | groundwater metagenome | biome: water well; material: biofilm material | place: Germany | collected 2015-04-27 | reverse complement strand
GGGCCGGGGAGAGGGGGAGAGCGGCTAACAACCCCTCTCCCAACCGTTGATCCCCTAATTGAGGTTGGTCGTGCCCCCGGCACGACCTTTGAAATACCGGGGGTATTTCAAACCACAATGGGGTCAACCCCCTGAAGGGGAGAGGGCTTTATGAGCGCTGACGTTGATTATTACGAATTGCTTGAAGTAGAGCGGACGGCGGACGACGCCGCGATCAAAATTGCCTATCGCAAGCTCGCGATGCGCTTTCATCCCGACAAAAATCCGGGCTGTGATGAGAGCGAAGATAAGTTCAAATCAATCAGCGAAGCCTATGACATCCTCAAAGACCCGCAAAAACGCGCGGCCTATGACCGCTTTGGCAAGGCCGCGTTCCAGAACGGCGGCCCGGGCGGCGGCGGATTCGCTGGCGGCGGCGGCGATTTTGGCGACATTGGCGACATATTCGAGACGATATTTGGCGGTGCCTTTGGCGGTGGCGCACAGGGACGGCGCGGCCCAGCGCGCGGGGCCGACCTGCGCTATGACCTCGAAATCACCCTCGACGATGCGTTCCACGGCAAGAGCGCCGAGATTAGCGTCGAAGTAGCGGCGGCGTGCGATCCGTGCAGCGGCACCGGGGCCAAGCCGGGCACCAATGCATCGCGCTGCGGGACGTGCGGCGGCGCGGGCAAAGTGCGCGCTCAGCAAGGCTTTTTCATGGTCGAGCGGACCTGCCCCACCTGTGTGGGCGCAGGACAAGTCATCGCCGACCCGTGCACAGCCTGTCAGGGTCAAGGGCGCGTGGACCGCAAAAAGACGCTGACCGTCACCGTCCCCGCAGGCGTGGACGAAGGCACACGTATCCGCCTGTCGGGCGAAGGCGAAGCGGGCGCGCGCGGTGCCCCCGCCGGCGACCTTTATATCTTCCTCCACGTCAAACAGCACAGCGTCTTCACGCGCGAGGGCACTACATTGTTCACCGCCGTGCCGATCAGCTTCACCACTGCGTCGCTGGGCGGGTGCGTGACGGTGCCGGGGCTGGACCGCAAAGATCACGAGTTCCGCATTCCCGCTGGCATTCAGTCGGGCAAGCAGTTGCGGATGCGCGGCGCGGGGATGCCGGTGCTCAACGGGCGCGGCGCGGGCGATATGGTGGTCGAGATTGAGGTCGAAACGCCGACCCGCCTGACCGCCAAACAGCGCGAGCTGCTAGAGGCGTTCCGCGAGACCGAAACGGGCGAAGAATGCCCGCGCTCGCAAGGCTTTTTTGGAAAAATACGTGACATGTGGGACGATTTGACCGATTGAGTATCTTTCCCAAAGGAGAACGGCCATGTTCCGTGCCCGCACGATTGCCCTGATATTTGCCATCACTGCGGTTCCGGCAGCGGCGCAGCAGGATTTTTCCGAAGTCGAAATTCGCACCGAACAGGTTGCCCCAGGCATCGCGGTGCTATTTGGCGCAGGTGGCAACATCGCCGTCAGCTATGGCGGTGACGGCACGATCGTGATTGACGACCAATTCGCACCGCTGACGACCCGTATCCAAGCGGCCATTACCACACTTGGCGCAAGCCCCGCACGCTTCCTCATCAACACCCACTGGCACGGCGACCATAGCGGTGGCAACGAGAATTTCGGCAATGCCGGGGCGATCATCATGGCGCAGGACCATGTTCGTGTGCGCTTGGCCGCAGGGGCCGTCTCTGGTGCAGGCACATCTGGGGCGCGGACTATTCCGGCAGCGTCATATGTTGCGCTTCCCGTCATCACCTGGCACAATGGCATCACCGTCCACCTGAACGGTCAGCGCATCCGCACCCACCATATGCCACATGCGCACACTGATGGCGACAGCGTGGTGTGGTTCCAGGACGCCAATGTGTTTCACATGGGCGATTTATATATGAATCAGGTGAGCCTGCCGTTCATTGACCTCAGTTCCGGCGGTGATGTGCGCGGCGTACTAGCCGCAGTCGAACATGTGCTGACACTTGCCAATGACGAGAGCGTCATCATTCCCGGTCATGGGCCGCTGGCCCGCAGAAACGATCTCATCGCCTATCGCGACATGCTGCGCGAAGTGATCGGTGTCGTCGAGCGCGAAAAAGCGGCGGGTAAAACGCTGGAGCAGATCATCGCCATGCACCCTGCTGCGCGGTGGGACACCAACCCCGATGCTTTCATCAAGGGTGATGCCTTTGTGACCGCCATCTATCGCAGCTTTGATAGGCCAGCAGTAGAAAATGCTGCCCAAGAGCATAGTCACCACTAACCAATTTCGCGGCGTAACTCTGCGATCAATTCTGGCACCGCATGGAGCCGCCCCTGTTCCTCATCGAGAATAGCGAGGAACGCCTGTCGCCGCAAAGCCGCCAGCACAACCTCGTCCACCACTTGCCCCGCCGCGCCTGCGCTAGCGACGATAGACAGCAGCCGTTCGGCGGCGTGAAGCCGACCCCATAGATAGTCGTTCTCGCGGAAAGAGCGGCTGAAAAACGCACCAAAGCTGTTGAATTGAATGCCTTTGAGCGTCGCCGCCGCCCCGCCTTTACGGATGGCGGTTGCATCATCGGGGGATATACGGTCGATCTTGATCGGGTCGAACTCTCCGTCGCCCTCACCTTGTAACAGTGGCAGTGTCGCCGCGTCGTAAAAGGGAAAGCCGAGATAGGCATAGGCCATGGCGCGGCGCGCATCCTTTGGCAGAGCGGCGAGCCCGCCAGCAATCAGCGCATCGGCAGCGTCATCGGCGGATTGCAGCGCGCGGTGCGCCCCCAGACGGTCTATCAGTGCTCCCGCTTCGGCAAGGTCGCTCTCTGCTATCGCAACGCCATCATAATAGTCGCGCGATTCGCGGTCGAGGTAAAGCCCCATCGCTTTGTATATGGCATCGCGCATCGCCTCCCCCACCACTGGGTCAACGCCGCTGCCTAACCCAGCCACATCGTCGAGCCGCCGCGCCAGCAGGCGTAATCGGCGGACACGATAGCCGACGTCATGCGCGCGGAAAAAGGCGACGGCAGCGGTATTTTCTTTGCCTCCATCATCGCGCATATCATCCCACCCGCGCAGGCGAACCGCCGTCCAAATCGCTTCGCGCCAGCGCTGTCGTTCCCAATCATCGTGCGCATGGACCATGTCGCCCACGACCCGCGCCAATTCCTCGACAATCAGTGAGAGTTTGAGGTGACCATAGGCGGCGTAAGCATAGCCCGCCTCTGCCACTGCGCGCGCCTGTGTCTTGGCGCGCCAACTGGCGAGTCGCGCCGCCGTTGGCCGATCGAGGAAGAAGGTGCGGCCCAGCGCCGCCTCTATCCGCTCCTCTACCTCGCCGTGCATAGCGTCGAGGATTTTGCGCATCCGCCGGATCCGCACCGACAGAAGCTCAAGCGCCTCGACATTATCGCGGATTGGCTGTGATCGCGGAATATCCGACATCGTCTTAAAAATCGTGCCGAAAAATCCGGGCAGTTCGGGCTTGCCACCGCTCACACTAGGTTCCTTTTTGCCCGCAAGCGAGATGCTCTTATAGCCAGGCTTTGGGTCGATATAGACAAAGCGGCGGTCGACCTCGCGGCGCGCCGGGCGTTGTTTGAGCGCGGCAATCGCGGGCTTGAACGGCGCGTTGGCGAGCACTGAGCCATCGACAAGGATACGGTCCTCGGTCGAGCAAAAGGTCTTGGTGCACAATTGCGCTGCCAAAAAAGCGTTGCGCTCCGGCCATGTTTCGCCGCGCTGGCGCAGCGTATGGTCAAGTTCGCGCACCGTGAAGGGCGGAAAGGCACCCGGAAAACTGGCGGTCGCACGCGCCGCAAAGGCTAGGCCAACCGCATCGGCCAGCCCGTCGCCATGACCGCTTGCGCGCCGAAACGAAAAGATCAGACGGTGCTCGGTCTCCTCAACCTCTGGCGGACTGTTGAGCCGCATCACCTGTTCATGCCCGCTATAGTCGGTGACGGTGACCATCAGGTCGATGGGCTGGTCGGCGGGGATCAGCGCCGGCCCCTTTGGCCCCGCCTCCATCGCGGCAAAGGCGTCGAGCAACAGGCCGGAGAAGACTTCACCGCCAAAGGGCGGCGCGAACCAGCGGGCGCGGACAAATTGCGACAGCTTGGCGCGGACCTCGGCACGGGCGCTGCGTTCCACGGTCGAGTCGATGGCGTTTTTGGGCGCGCGCGAATAGATCCACGCGATCGGCACCGCCCAGAACTTGCTGAACCGCGACCATGGCCGCGCGTCGGGGTCTAGCAGCACCGTCACATCGGCCTTGGTCAGCCATAAATCGGTCAGCGGTTCGAGCGATTCGCCCGTTGCCAGCGCACGCGCAAGGAATATGCCGTTGATGCCGCCCGCGCTGGCCCCGGCAATGATGTCCGTAATAACCCGCAATTTGACGCCGCCCCCGTCCTCGGGGGCACTCGCCATATTCGCCAGCAACGCGCGATACGCGCCGATGACTCCGTCGCTGGGTGGTTCGCCGTCCAGTTCCGCACGGCTGGCACGGGCCAGATGCCAAATCTCTTTGGTGACGCCGTGCATGTAAACGGCGAGGCTGATGCCGCCGTAACAGACGAGGGCGAGACGGAGTTCCTTTTCGCGCATGGGTGGCAACCTAACGCCGCTAAGCGGTAAAGGCAAAGCCGCTCTCGCCAGCGGCTTAACCACCATCTATGGTCGCCCCATGTCCCGCATCCGCGTCCTTTTGGCGAGCAGCGCCCCCATCACCGCGCTGGGCCCGCTTGATTACAAGCTGCCGGACGGCATGGATGCCCCGCCCGGCACGTTGGTAGAGGTGCCGCTGGGCCCGCGCCGGATGCTGGGCGCGGCGTGGGATGAAAGCAGCGAAGCGGCGGCGGAACCGGTGAGCGACAATCGCCTGCGCACCATAATGCGCCGCTATGATGTGCCGCCGCTGCCCATCGACCTGCGGCGCCTGATCGCATGGACCGCCGATTATTATATGGCGGTGCCGGGCGCGGTGCTGCGGATGGCGGTGCCGGGTGCCGTATTGAAAGAGGGCGGTAAACCCGTCATCGACTATCGCGCCAGCGGTGCGCCACCCGTTCGGATGACGCCGCAGCGTGAAAAGGCATTAGCGGCGATTGGCGATTCTAGCGGAAGCGTCGCCGACCTTGCGGCGCTCAGTGGGACATCCGATGCCGTCATTCGCGGTCTCATCAAAGCGGGCGCACTTATAGCAGAGGCAAGTGCCCCCGACACGCCGCCGCGCCAGCCTGACCCCGATTTTGCCCCGCCCGCTTTGTCGGTGGAACAGGCACAGGCGGCGGATCAGCTGCGCAGTGCGGTGGGCGCGGGGTTCCAGCCCTATCTGCTCGACGGGGTGACAGGGTCGGGCAAGACCGAGGTCTATTTCGAGGCGGTGGCACAGGCGTTACGACAGGGCAAACAGGCGCTCATCCTGCTCCCCGAAATCGCGCTGACCCAGCCGATGCTGAAACGGTTCGAGGCGCGGTTTGGCTGCGCGCCCACCCAATGGCATTCGGGTCTGCGGCAATCGCAGCGGCGAGGTGGCTGGCGGGCGATAGCGGACGGAACCGCCGCCGTCACCATCGGCGCGCGCTCCGCATTGTTCCTGCCCTATCCTAACCTTGGCCTGATTATCGTCGATGAGGCGCATGAGGCGAGTTTCAAGCAAGAGGACGGCGTCCATTACCACGCGCGCGATGTCGCGGTGATGCGCGCCAAATTCGCCGATGTGCCAATCATCCTCGCCAGCGCGACCCCCGCTATCGAAAGCCGGGCACAGGTCGAGGCCGGACGGTATAAAGAGATCGCCCTGCCCGCACGCTTTGGCGGGGCGAGCTTGCCAACCATAAGCGCCATCGACTTGCGTGATGATCCGCCCGATCGTGGGGCGTGGCTAGCGCCGCCGCTCATCGCCGCGATTGATGTACGGTTGGAGCGCGGCGAACAGTCGCTGTTGTTCCTCAACCGCCGTGGCTATGCGCCGCTGACGCTATGCCGCACCTGTGGCCTGCGCATTCAATGCCCCAATTGCACGGCGTGGATGGTCGAGCATCGGATGAACCGCCGCCTCGCCTGTCACCATTGCGGGCATATGATGCCGCCGCCCGCCGCCTGCCCCGAATGCAAGGACGAGGACAGTCTGGTCGCGTGTGGCCCCGGGGTTGAACGCGTCGCCGACGAAGTGCGCAGCCGTTGGCCCGATGCACGCGTCGCCATCGTCACGTCGGACACGTTGTGGAGCCCAGCACGCGCGGCAGAGTTTGTCGCGGGGATGGATGCCGGGATGATCGACATCGTCGTCGGCACGCAGCTCGTCACCAAGGGCTATCATTTCCCCAACTTAACTTTGGTGGGGGTAATCGACGCCGACATCGGCCTGTCTGGCGGTGATCTGCGCGCCAGCGAGCGTAGTTTTCAGCAAATCGCGCAGGTCGCGGGGCGCGCGGGGCGCGGCGACAAGCCGGGCGAGGTGTTGATCCAGACGCGCCAGCCCGACGCCCCCGTCATGGCGGCGCTGATCGCGGGCGACACCGCCGGTTTCTATGCGGCGGAGACGCAGGCGCGGGCCGAGGCGCATATGCCGCCGTTCGGGCGGCTGGCGGCGATCATCGTCAGCAGCGAAGATGCCGAGGCGGCGCAATCTGTGGCGCGCGCGATTGGCAAGTGCGCGCCCAGCGGCGGCGGCATAGAAGTGTGGGGACCAGCGCCAGCGCCGCTGAGCATGCTGCGCGGGCGGCACCGCCACCGATTGCTGGTTCACGCACTGCGCACTTTCCCGTTGCAAGCGGTGATGCGCGACTGGCTGAACGGAGTCGCGGTCCCCGCGCGGGTGCGCGTTGCCATTGATATTGATCCCTATAGTTTCGTGTGACAGACAGTGCGTTACAGGGGAGAGAATCGCTATGTCGATGATGCGCTGGATTGGTTTGATAGTGGCGGCGGCGATGATGCCATTCAGCGCCGCGCGCGCCGAATGGCGAGAGGCTACATCTGAGCATTTTGTCATCCTTTCTGAAGGCAATGAGCGTCAATTGATCGAGACGTCACAGCGGCTGGAGGCGGTGCATTGGCTGTTGGCGTTGGCGACCGGTCACGGCACCGCAGATGATGGCAGACGCGTTCGAATATATCTCGTTAATGGTGTAAGCGACGTGTGGGAGGGAGCTGGTGCCCCTGCCAATTCCCCGATGATAGCGGTCTATATGTCGCACCAAATGGGTCCGATTGCCATTGCCGTACGGCGTCGACCGAACAGTGATTTGTTTCACGAATATGCGCACCACTTCATGTTCGAATATATGGGCGCGCGCTTTCCACCCTGGTTTGTCGAAGGGTTTGCCGAAGTCGTATCAACCGCCTCGTTCGAGCGCGAGGGGGCCATCACATATGGGAAAGTCGCCGATCAACGTAGCAACGAATTGCACTATGGCGAATGGACACCGACTGAACGCATGTTTGCGGAGCGCAGCAGCGAAAATGGTCATGCCGGGGTTGCCAGCTATGGGCAATATTGGTTGACCGCGCACTATTTACTGTTCGCACAGGAACGACGCGGACAATTGCAGCGATTTATCAGAGCGATCAATAGCGGTCAGGAACCAGATGAGGCTGCCGTCGCGAATTTCCCCGGCGGCCTTGGGCCGTTGGATAACGACCTCCGGCGTTATTTGCGTGAAGCCAATTTTCGCTATGTTGCCCCTGCCTTGCCCGCCGACATGATGCGCAGCCCAAGCGTACGGATCATGCGGCCCGGTGAAGCGGCCATCATCGAGCTAGAAATGGTGGCGATACGGACGCGTGACGTCGAGGGGAATGCAGCGCTGGCAGGCCGTGTTGCCACAATCGTGGCGCAACACCCATATGAACCAGCAGCCCATGCTTTGCATAGCTCTGTCTTATTTGCCGCCGAACAATATAGCGACGCCATCGCAGCAGCAGACCGCGCACTGGCAATCGACAGCAACCATGCCCGCGCTAATGCCTTTCGCGCACTGGCGATGCTAAGTGCCGCCAATGCAGATGGTGGTATCCAAGCAGAAATTAGAAATGAAGCGCTGGCCTATTTTCAACGGGCTCGCACCAGCGACGATCGCGAGCCGGCTGTTACTGCGACTGCGCGCATGCTCGGTAACATTGTAACGCGTGTTGACACCAACAATGCGCACACGAACACTCGTGCTGTGGTGACCCATCATGGGAATCTACCTGTGTTGACCAGTAATCAATCCGATCGATTGCGTACGGCCTATCTTTTGATAGGTTCTGACAACAGTGCTGCACGATTGTCACTCATCGCGCTGGCGACCGAATCGCCGGGGACGGGCCTTGAGTCCCTAGCGAACAGGTTGATAGCGTGGCTTGATGGCGACAGGCACGACCCATTGCCGAGAATTGAGTGGGCACATGCTTCGCCAGAGACAGATGAAGAAAAAACACCTGACAGGCCCACAGCGTCAGGCAACGAGTAACCCAACACCGCCACCCATTATCGCGGTCGAGGGGGATTAGGCTGGGGGTTTTTGGTAAATAGATAATCCCGGCTCATCTCGTCGTCATTGCGAGCGCAGCGAAGCAATCCAGTGATGCGCGCACCGATTCTGGATTGCTTCGCTGCGCTCGCAAAGACGATATGGCTTCACCTCAAGGGGATTTGATATTACCCCGCCGCGCCGTCAGCGGGCGTCAAGTCCATCCGCTCCACCCGCAGGCGGGGTGAGCGGCAACGGATGTGCGATCCGGTGCATTCATTGGTGAAATCGGCGGTGAGGGTATAACGCTCGACCATATAAAAGCCCTGTGACGGCAGACCATCGACGCTGCGGATCGGCGTATAGACGCGGCTATTGACCGACGTGGCGACATAGCGCGACCAGTCATTACCGCCACTGCCCGATGAGCGCAGCACCTCGAAATCGGTGACGCGGCCATCGCCATTGATCCAAAAACCGACGTCTATCCAGCGGTTGTCAACGCTCATTACCTGCATCCGCGCGAGTGCACCGCCGCCCTCTTGCTCGCGTGCCTCACCGCTTTCCTCCGAGGGAAGGCGGATCGGTTCGCTGGAGATGAGCAGCGGCCGGCGGCTGCCCTGCCCAGCGGCAAAGCGCGCGACCAGCGCATCGGTGCGCGCGTTGTTGCCGTCCTCGCGCTCAATCCGTGCCAGTGTGATTTCGGCGAGCAGCGCAAGGTCCGCGCCAATGACACTGTCTTGCCCAACCATGCTCTCCAGGCTGATCCGCGCGGCAGCAACACGGCTGGGTATCCGGTCCACCGCATGTTTGGGGATGTCGATCATCGCCTGACGGATGCGGGCGAAAGCGGCAACGCGCGGCACACCCAGCGCTGTCGAGCGTTCCGCTATGTTGCCATATCCGCGCCGTGCCTCATCCATATAGCCCAGCCGAGCGCGGCTGTCCGCCACCTCGATCTGCGCCGCCAGCACGCGGGCGTCGTTTTCGGGCAGAGCGGCGCGCAATGTGTCGCGCATGTCGAGCACCGACAATTGATACGCCCGTGCCTCCCCCAAATGCGCGGCGACACGGCCATTGGCGCGCATCAGGTCCGACACTTCGATGGGATATTGCCCGCGATGTTCGCGGTTGCGGCGCAATGATGCCAGCATGGTTTCGCGTGCGTCGCGGTAATCCCCCTCGACAAACTGGTTTTCGGCATGCGCCAGCGTTGCCGCCACATCCTCGTCAGGCGGGCAATGCCGGGCCAGACAGGCCGCGAGATCTGCGGCGGTTTGTGCGAGGCTGCGCGCGGTGACGATAATGTCTTCATTTGCCGGAGCGGGAGCGGGAGCTGGGGCTTCGGTCTGGGCGAATGCTGGGATGGCCGTGGCCAGTGCGATCAGGGGCAGTGCATTAAATAAACGGCGCAGCATAAATGCCTCCATGGGGGAGTGAGGAGCCCGAAGTGTATCACTAGGCTATAGCAGTGACAAGATGCTATTGCGCAGGTTTGACGAACAGCAAGGTCATCCGGTCGCTTTCGCCAATCGCGGTATAGCGGTCGCGGTCGGGGTCTTCGGCGGCACCGCGCGAAACCGGCGGCAGCGTCCATACCCCGCGCGGATGGAGGTGCGTGTCGCGCGGATTGGCGTTGATGTCGCTCTCCGCCACCAGCTGAAAACCCGCTGCCTCGGCAAAATCGACGACCGATGAGCGCTTCATATAGCCGCTCGTCTCCTCCAGCGCGCTATCCATCTCCTCGGGCAGGCGGTGCTCGACAATGCCGAGGCGACCGCCGGGTTTGAGCATGGCGAACATTTGGCGGAAAGCGGCGGCGGTTTGATCGAGCCCTGCAAAGCGCAAATTATGGACGTTGCGGAATGTCAGGACGACATCGGCGCTGCCGTCGGGAACGCCGGGGCCGGCTGCGCTGGCAGGGAATTGGGCGAATTGAACTGCGCCATATAGTTCGGGATTTGCAGCCAGCAGAGCGCGCACGCCATTTAGACCGCGCTCGACCCCACCGGCGGCGTAATAGTGACCGCTATTGCGCGAGAGCGGCGCGAGGATTTCGCTATACCAGCCGCCGCCGGGAAATAGTTCGACGACAGTATCGCTGGGGGATACGCGAAAAAATTGGAGGGTTTCAGCTGGATGGCGATATTGATCGCGCGCGCGGTTGGCTTCGGTCCGGGTGGATGCGGCCACGGCGGCCTCTATGGCTGCATGCGCGTGATGTTCTTCGCTTCCACCGTGTTGAGCCAGCACAGTATAAGCGGGGATCGCTGATAGACTGAGTGAAACGGTGATGATGGTTGCAATCGTGCGGCGCTTGGCCATATCTATTTCTCCATGGGGTTTACCCCGTTGTATCGGAGAATATGAAGCCTGTCCTCCCCTATTAACACCACCGAGGTTTGAAGCGATTGTGTTCAGTGCAAGGAATAAAGGCGAAGTAATAGTGGTGCTATTGATAGACTTTATGACGCAGCAATGGACACAATCGGTCAAATCCGATTAGGACGGCAAAAATGGCTTCCATCTCGAACCGAACTGCTCTTGAAGAGTGTACCGCACTCCCCGTGCGAGCATTTCGGCCCGATATGTTCGCCATTTTGCCGCCTCGGCGATGTGAATAGAAGAGGACAGACTCCCAGTGCAAGCGGGATTGATTTTGACGGGCATGGGGTCGGTGGCGCTGGTTATCGGATCGGCCTATGCCGAACGCCGCCGCCGCAACCGGCCCAATTTTGAGGATGTGGGTTTCATGCCATGGTCACTGCTAACGATATTGGGGACGATGGGCGCGCTTTACGCCTTTGCATTAGCGGTGAAGTTGGCGTGACAAATATCGTGATTTCGCGCCGGTCGCTGTTGGCCTATGGCTCGGTCGCTCTTTTGGCTGGCTGTGCTGGCCGCCACGCTGTTCCCGCCATTATGATGCCCATCGACCCCGGAGCGACCGCCATGCCCGATTTAGTTGATCTTGCACAAAATGACCCGCGCCTGCGCTTTGACATAACCTATGCGACGCCCAATAACTTCCTCCACCGCACGCTCTATCCCGTGGCCAAAGCACTGGCGCAGCGCCCCGTGGCCGACGCGCTGGTCCGTGTGCAAAGCGCGGCCGAGGTAGAAGGGTTTGGCTTGCTCATCCACGATGCCTATCGCCCGTGGCGAATTACCAAGATGATGTGGGACGGCACCAGCGGCGAAGCGCGGGGCTATGTTGCCAATCCGGCGCAAGGGTCAAAGCATAATCGCGGCTGTGCCATTGACCTGACGCTGGTGCGCTTGTCCGATGGCCAGCCGCTGATGATGCCGTCGGCCTATGACGACCTGACGTTCCGTGCGCGGCGCGAATATATGGATGCGTCGGCGGAGGCGATTGCCAACCGCGCGATACTGGAACGGCTGATGGCGGCAGAAGGGTTTATCCCATTGCCTAGCGAGTGGTGGCATTTCGACTGGCGCGACTGGCGGCTATACCCGATCATGGACCAGCCGTTGCAGTAACCAAGCGGCGTTACAGGCACGCCTCAAGGAATGGCTGGTCGAACCCATATTGCTTTGCTTTATCAAGCGTATAGGGGCGCAGGCCCAGCGCGCGATATTCGCCCATAATCTTGCCGTCCTTGTCCTCGTCCATATATTCGAACTTGAACAATTCCTGGGTGATGATGACGTCGCCTTCCATGCCGATAACCTCGGTGATCGAGGTGACACGGCGCGAACCGTCGCGCAGGCGCTTAATCTGCACGACCAGGTCAACCGAATCAGCGATTTGGCGGCTGATCGCTTCTTTGGGGATTTTGACGTCGCCCATCAAAATCATATTTTCCATACGGCCCAAACATTCGCGAGGGCTATTGGCGTGAAGCGTGCACATCGACCCATCATGACCTGTGTTCATCGCCGCGAGAAGGTCGAAACATTCCGCGCCGCGAATTTCGCCCAAGATAATCCGGTCTGGGCGCATACGCAGCGCATTCTTGACCAGATCGCCGATGGTAATCGCGCCCTGTCCTTCGAGGTTCGGCGGGCGGGTTTCGAGCGGCAACCAGTGCGGTTGCTGCAAGCGTAATTCGGCGGCATCCTCGATCGTCAACACGCGCTCGCCCGGGTCGATCATTTTCGACAAGGCATTGAGCATAGTGGTTTTCCCCGAACCCGTGCCCCCCGAAATAACGATATTCATCCGGCATGCGCCCGCGATTTTGAGCGCAGTGCACATCTTGTTCGACATGGCGTTCCAGTCGCGCAACATGTCGAGCGTGATCGGTTTGGCGGAGAACTTACGAATGGAGATGGCGGTGCCGCGCAAGCTCAGCGGTGGCACAATCACGTTGACGCGACTGCCGTCCTTCAAACGTGCATCGGCGAGCGGCGTGGTCTGGTCAACGCGGCGACCGACCTGATTGACGATGCGCTGCGCGATTTGGAACAAATGCTCTTCGTCGCGGAACTGCACGCCCGACAGCGTCAATTTTCCGCCTTTTTCGATATAGGTCTGGTCAGGGCCGTTGACCATGATGTCGGAAATATCCGAATCGTTGAGCAATTCTTCGAGCGGGCCAAAGCCCAACAGCTCATCGACCAGCACCTTTTCCAGCGCGAATTGTTCGCGGCGGTTGAGGGTGATTTTGAGCTCAGCGAGCACTTCCAAAATAATCGGCCGGAACTCTTCGGTCAGCTCGTCTTTAGACAATGTCGCTGCCGCTTCGGGGTCGACGCGCTCCAGCAGGCGCGGCAGCACCTGTTCTTTGATCTTGTGGACCGATTGTTCAAACCCGCCCGTCGCAGCAATGTTGCTGTAGTCGCTCGTCATGCGCGTGTTGAGGCGCGTCATCGCATCGTCAGTAGGTGCCGTCATCGACGGCAAGGCATTTTCGCTGGCAGGCAAGTTTTCGGGAACGAGGGGGGGGAATTGCCCACCACCTGAATCGGGTCGCGCAGGCGCATTGCCGCCGCCCTGCATCGGGCGCGCAACACCAAAGCCACCTCGGCCCCCTGGTTGTCCGGGCATCCGTCCAAAAGCGCTCATAAAGCCTGCATCTCCGCATCTGCGCGCTTGCATGCGACAAAATATGCCACACGACAGCGCTTAACCTGAATGCAGGAATAAGGTGAAAACTTTGATAAGGTTTTAAGATTAGGCCGCGAAGCGCTTTTTTAGCCGCAACCCAAAAGGCCGATCTAGAGCGTGATGCCGTTAGATTGATCCACCCTGATTGCGGCCGGAAGCTTCTCGGCAAGGAATGTTGCGCAGGGCGGGTGGTGGCCCGTCCAAGCAACACGACGACGTCCAAGGGGCTTCCAGTCGTAACCCCGCAGGGGCTGGCCCCTTTTGGCCGATTGCTACGTCACTCGTCGGTCACTATGCAATGGCATGGCTCCCTCTTCACTCCTTGCACTCGGCCAAAATCGGCTCCGTCAGGGTGGTTCAATCTAACGGCATCACGCTCTACCGACCTGTTCGGCCAAAATCGTCAAGCCCTGCTCGCTCACTTCGGCAAAGCCGCCAGAGATGCGCACGACCTCCGGCTGCGCGCCTGCGCTGTGATAGACGGCAATGTCACCTTCACGGACCGTGGACATGAACGGCGCGTGCCCAGCTAGCACGCCGAAATCACCCTCAGCGCCGGGGACGCAGACCATATACACGTCTTCGCTGCGAACGAGTGCGGTTGGGGTGACGAGTTCAAAATGCAAAGTCATATTTCAATCCTTACCCCCTCCCGTGAAGGGTAGGGGGCTATATATTTACGCGTCTTCGGCCATTTTCTTGGCTTTGGCCATCGCTTCGTCGATGCCGCCGACCATATAGAATGCGCCTTCGGGCAAATGGTCATATTCGCCATCGACCACCGCCTTGAACGATTTAACCGTATCCTCAACCGCCACAAACTTGCCGGGGATGTTGGTGAAAACCTCGGCAACGTGGAACGGCTGCGATAAAAAGCGCTGTAGCTTGCGGGCGCGGGCGACCGTGATCTTATCTTCTTCGCTCAGCTCATCCATGCCCAAAATGGCGATGATGTCCTGTAGTGATTTATATTTCTGCAACGTTTCCTGAACGCGGCGTGCAGTGGCATAATGCTCTTCGCCCACAACCGCAGCGGTCAGCACGCGGCTGGTTGAATCGAGCGGATCCACAGCTGGATAGATGCCAAGCTCCGAAATCGCGCGGTTAAGCACGGTCGTCGCGTCCAAGTGGGCGAACGACGCGGCTGGCGCAGGGTCGGTCAAATCATCGGCCGGCACGTAAATCGCCTGAACCGAGGTAATCGACCCCTTGTTGGTCGAGGTGATACGTTCTTGCAACTGGCCCATGTCGGTGGCCAGCGTTGGCTGATAGCCCACTGCCGAAGGAATACGCCCCAGCAGCGCCGACACTTCGGAACCGGCCTGGGTAAAGCGGAAGATGTTATCGACGAAGAACAGCACATCCTGCCCCTCAACATCGCGGAAATATTCTGCGATGGTCAGGCCCGACAGGGCAACGCGGGCGCGTGCACCGGGTGGCTCGTTCATCTGGCCGAACACCAGCGCCACTTTGGACCCTTCTGGTGTTGGGTTGCCGTCCGCATCCTTGGCGATAACGCCAGCATCCAGAAACTCGTGATACAGATCATTGCCTTCGCGGGTGCGTTCACCCACCCCTGCGAACACGCTGGTGCCGCCGTGACCCTTGGCGATATTGTTGATAAGCTCTTGAATCAACACAGTCTTGCCGACGCCCGCGCCGCCGAACAGGCCGATCTTGCCGCCCTTGGCATAGGGCGCGAGCAGATCAATCACCTTGATGCCGGTGACGAGGATCTCGGTCTCGGTCGATTGGTCAACGAACAGCGGCGCTTCGGCGTGAATAGGTGCCGATAAATCGGTCATCACCGGGCCTTGGTCGTCGATAGGCTCGCCAACGACGTTGAGGATACGGCCCAGCGTTTGCGGGCCAACGGGGACGCGGATTTGCGATCCGGTGTCGGTGACTTCCTGACCGCGCGTCAGGCCGTCGGTCGAGTCCATCGCAATGGTGCGAACGACATTTTCGCCCAAATGTTGCGCGACTTCGAGGACGAGGCGATTGCCATTATTAGTGGTCACGAGCGCAGACAGGATGTTGGGAACGGTGCCGTCGAACGCGACGTCAACCACCGCGCCAATGACTTGGCTGATGCGGCCAACATTGCCGGTCACTGGCGCGGCCTTTGGCGCAGCGGTCTTAGTCGCAGGGGCTTTCTTTGGCGCTGCAGGCTTTGCAGCGGCAGCCTTCGGGGCGGTCTTCTTTGGGGCGGTTGCCATTGTTTCTTCCTTGCGTTCAGTTCAGCTTACAGCGCTTCCGCGCCAGAGATGATTTCGATGAGTTCTTTGGTAATCGCGGCCTGACGGGTGCGGTTATACACAATCGTCAATTTGTTGATGAGGTCGCCCGCATTGCGCGTCGCATTGTCCATCGCGGTCATCGACGCGCCCTGTTCGGATGCGCCATTTTCCAGCAGCCCCTTGAAAATCTGCACCGTCACATTGCGCGGCAACAGATCGGCAAGGATTTCCTCTTCATCGGGTTCATATTCAACCGCAGCACCGCCAGTCGCGGGTGCCAAATCGTCCATCGCCACAGGAATAATCTGTTGCCCCGTCGCTTCTTGCAGCAAGGCCGAGCGGAATTTGGAGAAAAACAGGTGCGCGACGTCAAAATCGCCTGCATCGAACATCGTGCGCAATTGGGTGCTTATCTCTGCGGCGTTGGCATAGGCCAGCTCGCGATAGGCCGTGGTGTCATAGCTCGCGGCGGTGTGATTCGGGAATAACCGGTTGATAACCGGGCGTCCCTTGCGACCGACGAGGAAGAACTTGACCGTCTTGCCAGCGGCTTTCAGTTCATTCGCCTTGTCGCGCGCGGCCTTGACGATGTTGCTGTTGAACGCGCCCGCGAGGCCACGATCCGAATTGAGGACGAGTAACAAATGGACTTGCTCGGAACCAGTGCCCGCCAACAGACGCGGCGCGCCATCCGCTTTGCCGACCTTGCCCGCAAGGCTGGCTACGACCGCTTCCAGGCGTTGGGCATAAGGACGACCATTTTCGGCTGCCAATTGGGCACGGCGCAGCTTGGCCGAAGCGACCATCTTTTTAGCCTTGGTGATCTTTTGCGTCGATTTTACCGACGCGATCCGGCCCTTAAGTTCTTTTAGCGTTGCCATGACGGCTCCGTTCTGTGCCCGACGTTACGCGAATTGCTTGCCGAATGCGGTCAGTGCGTCCTTGAGCTTGCCCTTAGTGGCATCGCTGAAGTCGCGGCTGTCGCGGATGTCGGTGAGGATGTCGGCATGCTCTGCGCGCAGGTGCGAGAGCATCGCGCCTTCATACCGCGTCACATCGGTGACAGCCACCGTGTCGAGGAAGCCATTGGTGCCAGCATAAATCGACGCGGTCTGTTCCTCGAACGGCATCGGCGCATATTGCGCTTGCTTGAGCAATTGCGTCAGGCGCGCGCCGCGACCCAGCAGTTTCTGCGTGCTCGCGTCCAAATCCGAACCGAACTGCGCGAAAGCTTCCATCTCGCGGTATTGCGCCAGCTCCAGCTTGATCGAGCCCGACACCTTCTTCATCGCCTTGGTCTGTGCGGCGGAGCCGACGCGCGAAACCGAAAGCCCGACGTTAATCGCGGGGCGGATACCCTGATAGAATAGGTTGGTCTCAAGGAAAATCTGGCCATCGGTGATCGAAATCACGTTGGTCGGGATATAGGCCGACACGTCGCCCGCTTGCGTTTCGATGATCGGCAGCGCGGTCAGCGAACCGCCGCCAAAATCGTCGTTCATCTTGGCCGCACGCTCCAGCAAACGGCTGTGCAGATAGAATACGTCGCCGGGATAGGCTTCGCGGCCCGGCGGGCGGCGCAGCAACAATGACATCTGGCGGTAAGCAACGGCTTGCTTGGACAAATCGTCAAACACGATCACCGCATGCATGCCATTGTCGCGGAAATATTCGCCCATCGCTGCGCCGGTATAGGGTGCAAGATATTGCATCGGCGCGGGTTCGGACGCGGTTGCGGCGACGACGATGCTATATTCCATCGCGCCATTTTCTTCGAGCGCGCGAACAATCTGCGCGACGGTCGAGCGCTTTTGGCCGATGGCGACATAGATGCAATAGAGTTTCTTGCTCTCATCCGTGCCGGCATTGACCTGTTTTTGGTTGATGAAGGTGTCGATGGCGACGGCGGTTTTGCCGGTTTGACGATCACCGATGATGAGCTCGCGTTGGCCGCGACCTACGGGGACCAGCGCGTCGAGCGCCTTGAGGCCCGTCTGTACCGGCTCATTCACCGACTTGCGCGGGATGATGCCCGGCGCCTTTACCTCAACGCGGCTGCGCTTTTCAGCGATAATCGGGCCCTTGCCATCAATCGGGTTGCCCAGTGCATCGACGACGCGGCCCAACAGCCCCTTGCCAATGGGAACGTCCACGATAGTTTCGGTGCGGCGAACGACGTCGCCTTCCTTGATGTCGGCGTCAGAGCCGAAAATCACGATACCGACATTGTCGGCCTCTAGGTTGAGCGCCATGCCCTTTACGCCATTGACGAACTCGACCATTTCACCGGCCTGAACATTGTCGAGGCCGTGAACGCGGGCAATGCCGTCGCCAACCGACAGCACATGGCCAATTTCGGTCACCGTCGCATTGTCACCAAAATTGGCGATCTGGTCCTTGATGACCCGAGAGATTTCAGCAGCACGGATTTCCATTGTTCAGCCTTTCCCGACGGCGGATGCCGTCAGCCTTTCATTGCGGTAGCGAGGGTATTGAGACGGGTGCGGATCGACGAATCGACCAGACGGCTCCCGACTTTGACGACAAGTCCGCCGAGGATGGCGGGATCAATAGTAAGATTGGCGGCAACGTTGCGGCCCAGCCGCGCTTTGAGTTTGGCGTTGAGCGCTGTTATCTGTGCTGCGGACAACGGGTGCGCAGAGGTCACATCGGCGCTTACTTCGCCGCGATGCGCGGCAGTCATGTCGGCGAATGCACGAACGATCTCGCCAAGTTTGGCCAAGCGGCGGTTGGCCGCCAACACGCCAAGAAACTTTGTCGTCAGTGCATCGAGTTTGAGCGACACGGCGGTTGCGGCAATCGCGCGGGCTGCATCGGTGCGGCTGACGACGGGGCTTGTCACCAAAGCCTTGAGGTCATCCGACTGGGCTAGCGCATCGCCGATCTGCGCCATGCTCTCCTCGACAGCAGCCATCGCCTTGCCCTCAACCGCAAGGTCGAACAATGCGCGGGCATAGCGCCCCGCCAAACTTGCCTGCATGCCACCGGAGTGCTCCACGCGCCCGTTCTTCCTTCTTATACAAATGCCCGTTGGGGACACGAATCGCACTGCAAATTGACCGCTAAAAAGCCGTCTGGTGCAGGTTCGGGGGCGCGCCTAGCATCACTCTTGCTGCACTGCAAGATAGTGTGCATCCTTGTGACGATATGAGGAGGGGCAAATGAGCAAAATGATCCGCATGAGCATGGCCGATGGAGCCGAGATTGCCGTCTATCACGCGCAGGCAGTCGGTGCACGGCGCGGCGGCCTTGTCCTCATTCAGGAGATTTTCGGCGTCACCGACCATATCCGCGAACTGTGCGACGAATATGCGGCGGATGGGTACGAGGTGCTAAGCCCCGCCATCTTTGATCGCGAGCATCCTGGGTTCGAGGCGGATTATACCGGCCCCGATTTTGCCCGCGCGGTTGAGCTTGCCCGCGAACTACATCCATTTGACCAAAGCCTGTCCGACGCGCAGGTCTGTATCGACGCTCTCAAGGAGAGCGGCCCGGTATTCATCACCGGCTATTGCTATGGCGGGTCGGTGGCGTGGGCGATGGCTGGGCGCTGCGCTGATTTGGCGGCGGCATCCTGCTATTATGGCAGCCTGATCCCAACGCGCTTTGCCGACATGGCCCCTTTGTGCCCAACCATCGCACATTTCGGGCGTTATGACGCCAGCATCCCGGTTGAAAGCGTCGAGGCGTTGATCGAGCGCGGGCACCCGATGGCGCAAATATATATTTACGACGCCAACCATGGTTTCAACTCCGACCGCCGCAAGGATTATCATGCCGATAGCGCTGACCTAGCGCGGGAGAGGACGCTGGCGTTGTTCAAGGCGTGTGGGGCAATGTCCATCAATGGACCCTGAAACACGTTCAGGGTGACGAAAGAAATATCCAAATCACAAATCCTCGATGTTTACTTTAATTGCCTTTTGTCCCTGCCGCGCCCGCACAATCTCGGCCAGTTCGATATCCTCCAGATGATCCATAATTGCCTCCCATGCCTTGGCTGGGATTAAATAAGCGGCAGGGGTATTGCGGTTGAGAATGGCAACAGGAAAACCATCCGCAGCCGCGATCACCGCCGACGGGTTCTTTTTCAGGTCAGAAATGCTGACCCCGGTATCGGCGAGAAGTTGATGTAACATGACCTTTTGATAGGTCGTTTAACTGGTCTTGTCAAGGCACCACCACCGCACAGGTACTCACAATCTCCTCATTCGACTCATTGGGAAGCAGCGTGGCAATCGCGGTTTCGCGCTGGCTTAAGGCGGCGATGATGGCCGCATCGCTGGTGCAAGCCGGGGTTTCGCCCGCCGCGCGCTGGCGCCGCACAGCCTCCATCGCCTCCAGCGGCAACAAGTATCGCCGCGTCGTCGATTGGCCGGTCGCGGGGTCAAAGCTGATCCGCGTCACCGCCTGATCCTGATTGGGCACCAATGTCCGCGACCAGACACCGCCTGCCCCGCGCACATATTGCGTGCGGCCATTGACGCATCCTTGCGACGTAATGTTGAGCGCGGAGTCACTTGTCGTCGATACCGTTATCCGCCCGCGCGCCGGATCAACGCGGCACGTCAGGCTGCCATAGATTTCGCTCGCGCTTGCCGCCGCTGTTGGTGTGGTTGATACGATCGGCGGGTCGGAGCGCGGCAAATGCACATCGCCCATAGTGGGCCGCAGCAGGAACAGGACCAGTGCAGCCGCCGCCAGCACAGCCCCCGCGATGATCGCGATCTTGCGTTCCTTCGCCTTATTTTGCGCTTGATAAAGGAAGGATGCGGCGCCCGCGAGGATAGCGATACCGAACAGCGCAATCGCCAGCGCCATGATATTCTCGCGCGTTGACTGCGCACTCCCGCGCAATTGCTCTAACGCTTCGGCGTCGCGCGCGGCTTGCTCGGCCCGTGCACGTTCACCGGCCAAAGCGGCGGCGCGCGCTTCCACTGCGGTCATGGCATCGGCGCGGGCGCGCGCTTCATCGGCGCTGACGCACGGCGTGGCGACGCCAGTATAGCTCTGTCCCGCTTCGCGCAGGAACGCCGCAATTTCGCGCACACTCACAGCAAAAGCGAACGGCGAATCGCCTTCTTCGGCGCGGGTTACCAGCGTGTTGACGCCCAGCACCCGGCCGCAGCGGTCAACCAGCGGTCCGCCCGAATTGCCGCGCGCTATGTCGGCGTCATGGACCAGCGCGGCGACGCCATTGATATTATCATGCGATGAGATGATGCCGTCCGACGCGACGGGGGCGCGTGGACGGATGAAGTCGGTCATATTCTGCGCGCTCGCCAGATCGACATTGCCGGGATAGCCCAGTGCATAGACGGTCTGCCGCTGCGCGACTTCG
>CXWL01025720.1_pt1 | contig 21117 bp, 18 predicted proteins | sample 590931 | NCBI WGS metagenome assembly CXWL01 (sample SAMEA3498368, study PRJEB10139) | groundwater metagenome | biome: water well; material: biofilm material | place: Germany | collected 2015-04-27 | reverse complement strand
CGCCCTACCTTCGACGGCTGCTGGCGCGTCGCGGGGACCTTTGCGCCGATGTCGACGCGTCATGGCCGGATCGGTTGATTACGAACGCAATCGCACAGGCAGCCGCCATCGCCGCAGCGCCGCCGGCAATCGAGGAGGGTATGCAGATACTGCGGCGTGGAAAGGACGCCGTCCACCTTGCTGCCGCGATCGCCGATCTTGCGGGCGCGTGGCCGCTTGTGCAGGTGACTGCTCGCCTCAGCGATTTCGCAGACGCCGCATTGCGCGCGGCTTTGGCGCTGGCCGTGCGCGAGCAGGGGCGTTGGACCGACAGCGAAGGCCGCGACGATCTCGGTCCTATTGCCGGCTTCTCGCTTATCGCCATGGGAAAACTGGGTGCGGGCGAGCTCAATTATTCAAGCGACATCGATTTTTCAGTGTTTTTCGACGACGAGACGCTGGCGGCAGCGGGCGCCCGCGAGCCGCGCGTTGCGGCGGTGCGGCTCGTTGCGCCTCTGGTGCGCGCCTTGGAGGAAGTGACCGCCGAGGGTTACGTGTTCCGCACCGATCTGCGCTTGCGCCCCGATCCCGGCGCCACGCCGGTTGCGGTCTCGATGGCGTCCGCGGAGCACTATTATCAGACGCTCGGACAAAACTGGGAGCGCGCGGCTTTTATCAAAGCACGCGCGGCCGCCGGCGACCGTGTCGCTGGCCAGCAATTTCTGGATTCGCTCTTGCCGTTCATCTGGCGCAAGCACCTCGACTTTGCCGCCGTCGAAGATGTGCACTCGATCAAGCGGCAAATTTTGTCCGCCCACAAAAGCGCGGAGCTGGGCGAGCCCGTGTTTGACCTCAAGCTCGGCCGCGGCGGCATTCGCGACATCGAGTTGTTCGTGCAGACCCAGCAGCTCATACTGGGCGGACGCAATGCGCGGCTGCGCGCGCCAGGCACGCTTGCGGCGCTCGACGCGTTGGCCGAGGAAGGCGTAATTGCAGCCGAAGCGCGCGCGACGCTGCACGATGCGTACATCTTCTATCGCAACATCGAGCACCGCATTCAGATGCTCGAGGATGCGCACACCCATCGCGTTCCCGCCGACCAGGAAGTGCGGGCCCGCGTGGGCATGCTGGCGGGATTTGAGAACGTAGCGCAGTTCGACGCGGCGTTGGTGGAAGCAAGGGCGGCCGTCGCGGAGATCGATCGGCAATTGTTCGGGCGCGAGGAGAGCCTTGCTGACCGCTCTGGAACTCTGAGCTTCACCGGGGTTGAGGACAATCCAGACACGTTGCTCACGATCGAGCGCATTGGTTACAGGAATGCGGCTTTTGTCAGCCAGACAATCCGCGGCTGGCATCACGGCCGGGTGCGTGCGATGCGCTCGGAGCGGGCTCGCGAATTGCTGACCCGGCTCACGCCGCGCCTCCTTCGTGCACTCGCCAGCGCCGGCGACGGCGATCACGCGTTTTCACGCTTCGCCTCTTTTTTTGGCGAACTAACGGCCGGTGTACAGTTTTTGGCGTTGTTGGATGCACGCCCCGCTTTGCTTGAGCTGCTCGCGCGGCTGCTCACGCGGGCGCCTGCTCTTTCCGAGCGCCTGGCGCGGCGCCCGCAGCTCATGGATGCATTGATCGAGCCGCGTTTTGCTGCACCGCTCGCAGGAGATGAGCCCGGCGCGCGCATGCGGGAGCTGGGTTTGCGCATGGCGAGCGCTGGTTCCCTTGAAGCCAAGCTCAACGTGGCGCGTCGATTTCACCGCGAAGAGGCGTTTCGGATCGCGGCCCAGGTCGTGGAGGCCGATGCCGAGCCGCTGGACGCGGGCGCCGCGTTCACCGATCTCGCGGACGCGTGTGTAACAGCGATGGCCGATGCGGCGCTACAGGAGGTGGGGTCACAGCCGGGAGCGTTCGTCGTGCTCGGGTTGGGCAAGTTCGGCGGCGGGGAAATGTCGGCGCGTTCGGACCTCGACATTATGCTGGTGTACGAAACGCCCGGGGAAAGCGGCGGCGCTTATTACGCGCGCCTGACCCAGCGCCTGATCAGCGCGTTGAGCGCGCCGACGGAAGAGGGCGAGCTCTACGAGGTTGATGCGAAACTTAGGCCGTCTGGTTCGGTAGGGCCGGTGGCAGTGAGATTGTCAGCGCTGCAGCACTATTACGAACAGGAGGCTTGGACCTGGGAATTGCAGGCGCTCACGCGTTTGCGCCCAGTGGCCGGCGACGCAGCTCTGGGCGCCCGCGCCATGAATTCCGTCCGCGCAACGCTTTCGCGCCAACGCGACGAAGCGGCCACGCTATTGCAAGTGGCGGACATGCGCGCGCGTATGGAACGTGAACGCCCAGGGAAAGGCAGTTGGGACCTCAAACTCTCGCCCGGCGGCCTCGTCGACATCGAGTTCATCGTGCAGGCGCTGCAGCTGACATGGGCGCACCGCGCGCCGTCTGTGCTCGCGGCGAACACTGGACTTGCGTTGGAGAACCTCCGTGAGGCGAGCGCATTGCCGGGGCAGGCGTATCGAACATTGAGTTCAGCGTGGCGGCTTTACACCAATATTCGCCAAGCCTCGGCTATTTGCCTCGGGGCGGCCGCCCCGGACGCGTCCTCTCCTTCTGGCGCCCACTTGGCGCGCTTGTGCGGCGCAGGCGACCTCATTGAGTTGGAGGCCAGATTGGGGGTGGCGCGCGGAGAAGTGCGCGAGGCGTTCGAAATTATCGTCGGCCAGTTGGGGTCTGGAAAATCGTCAGGTTGACGTGTGCTTTGGAGCGCCGCCGAATTGGCGCGGCAGCGTCACGGTGACGATGGTGCCCTTGCCCACTTCGCTCTGGATCGCGAGCTTGCCGCCGTGCATTTCCGCGAGCGATTTGGTCAGCGCAAGTCCAAGCCCGGTGCCATGATTATTGCGCGTGAGCTCTTCTTCAACTTGCTCGAACGGCCGCGCCAAACGCGGCAAGTGCTCGGGGGGGATGCCGCAACCGGTATCGACCACCCGCAGGGTCAGCGCGTTTGCCCCACCGCGCGCATAGACCATGATGGCGCCCTTATCGGTGAACTTCACCGCGTTCGAGAGGAGGTTGAGCAGGATCTGCTTCACCGCGCGATGATCGGCCTCGATCTCGGGCAGGTCTTCAGCGTCGACAACGATCGAGAGCCCCTTCTCTTCGGCTTTGCGCTTGGTCAGACGCACTGCCTGTTCGATTGCAACTGTCGGGTCCAGCGGCTTTGGGGTTAGCGTCAGCTTGTTGGCCTCGATCTTGGCCATATCGAGAATGTCGTTGATGAGATCGAGGAGGTGGTTGCCGCTATCGAAAATGTCGGAGGAATATTGCTTGTATTGTTCGTTGCCGAGCGGGCCGAACAATTCCTTGGCCATGATCTCTGAGAAGCCGATTACCGCGTTGAGCGGCGTTCGTAATTCATGGCTCATGTTAGCCAGGAAAGTGGATTTCGCGCGACTGGCCTCTTCGGCCTTCTGGCGCTCCTCGTGCGCCTCGCGTGCGAGCGCCTTGATCCGGTATTCCTGCGTCTCCGCGCGGCCGAGCGCATCGGTCAGGCGCCGTTCGTTGCGCGCCAATTCCTCTTCCTTGCGTTTGAGCGGGGTGATGTCGACGCCAACCGTGATGAGCCCGCCGTCTGCGGCGCGGCGCTCGACCACATGCAACCACACCCCAGTGGCGAGTTCGATGACGCGCACGTCGGGATTGTCGGTGTCGTTGCGTTCGCGGCGGATATGCGGCGCCGACGCTGCGGCGATCGCTTCGTAGGAGGCGCGGGCGCGAAGGATTTCGGGGCCTAGATTGAAAGCGGTTGCGAAGCTCTGATTCCAAAGCAGCAGCCGCCGCCGCGAGTCCCATAGCGCGAACGGACCGGAGAAATTCTCGATCGCGGCGCGCAACTGGCGCTCGAGGTGCGACACCCGGGCCTGCGCCTCATAGCGCTGCGTGGCGTCGATGACAGTGGCGAACAGGCGCACCTCCGTGCGTCCGCCGCCTTCCACCGCCGCGCCGCGCGCTTCGATCCAGGCGAATGCGCCGTTGCGTACGATGCGGAAGCGGGCGTCAAGCGCCCCAGCCTGCCGGGCGCGGCGAAATTCTTCCTCCACCGTCGCGCGATCTTCTGGCGTCACAAGTTCGAGCAATCCCCGCAGCGAGACGATGTCGCGGGGCGCCTCCAACAGCCGCGAAGCTTGCTCGGATAATTGCACCTCGTCGGCGGCCGGGCGCCATTCCAATACGCCCACGCGGGCGCCGTCGGCGGCGATGCGGAAATGGGTGTCTGCGCGTGCGGCCTCCGCTTCCGCCAAACGCGCGCGCTGTCCGTTCTGACGCATCATCAGATAGAGCACGCCAATAGCGGCAAGCGGTGCGGCCGCAACGAGTGCGAATTGAAGGATCGCGGCGAGCCAAAGCCCCAATTGCGAGGGCGCCGGCGCTGCAGTCAGGACGACCAAGTTTCCCGCACGCGCAGCGGCGCCCGCCACGGCCCAGCTGCCGCCCTCGGAATCGACGATGAAGGCGCCCTCGTCGCGCGCTGCTTCGACGATCTGGCGTTGCACAGCGGCGCCGGCTTGCATCAGCGCAGGCGAGGCGTAGAGCACGCGTTGGTTGCGCGCGACGACCAGTATCCGCGCGTCGGCCTCGAGTTGGGGCAACAATTGCGCGGTGTCCAAGATTTGTACGATGGAAAGGTCCCCGACGCGACGAACGATTGCTGGCGCAGTTGCGGCTGCGTCCATGTTCGGCGCCCCGGTCCAAAGCGGCGCCTGTTCTGCGTCGCGCAACGCTGCGTTCACCAGCGCGCTCTGGGCAGAGTCGGTTATCGCGAGGATGTCGCCCTCTTTGCCGGCCACTGCGGCGGCGAGGGCCGGGGTGGCGCGCGCGGCCGCGGCGAGCGCGCTCGCGTTGTCGGCATGGGCGCTAGCCAGTTCCGAGACGCCTAAGTTTGCGCCCAGGGCGATCGCAACATTGGAATTGACCCGTTCCGCGATCAGCCGCGACGCCGACGCTTGCGCCATCAGAACCGTGTTGGCTTCGGTATCGTAGCGGAGCTTGATTTGGGTGAGTACCGCGACGCTGAAGGCCAGCACGAACACACCCACGAGCGCGACGAAAGGCCGGTTGGCCTTTTCGCTTGCGGCGGCCGTACTGGCGGCCTCGTAGGTGGCGGCGTTCGACAATGTATCCCCCGCCCGTTTCGCGAATCACCCCTGGAGAATCCGGGCAACAGGAGATGATAACGAACGCTGAAATAGAGTGTCGAGCTTTGCCGACAATATACCCCCATCAACCCGAATGCGGCGCCCAAATGCCTCAGCTTAGGGTGCGTTCCACCACTTCGCGGGTGTTTTTGGAGAGCGAATTAAGGGAGGCGAGCTTCTGTAGCGCGTTGCGGGCGTGCGCCTGGCGGCCGGAAGCGAATCGCTTCCATAATTCGAATGCTGTCAAGAGGCGAGCTGCCAGCGCGGGATTGCGCGTATCGATCTCCTGGGCCAGTGCGGCGAGGAAGCGATAGCCGCCGCCGTCGGCGCTGTGAAACGCACGCGGGTTGCGCAGCGCAAACGACGCCGCCAGCGCCCGCACCCGATTGGGGTTGCTGGTGTTGAAGTCGGAATGGGCGCGCAACTGTTCCACACGCGCGAGTGCGCCCGAGCGGGGCGACGCTGCTTGGATGGCGAACCATTTGTCGATCACCAGCGGGTTGTCCCGCCACCGTTCGTAGAACCGTGCGAGTGTAACGTCGAACGCCTCGCTCTCGCTTGCGCCAAGCGCCTCCAGTGCGGCGACGCTTTCGGTCATGGTGGCGGCGCTGTCGAAAGCGCTGACGAGAAGCGTGCTCTCTGCTTCGCCAAGCGAGGCCAGCAGGTCGAGCGCCGCGCATCTAAGCGCGCGACGGCCAGCCGCTTCCGCGCTGGCTGAGAAGGGGGTTTCACTTTTTGCCGCGGCCATGGGCGCTAGCCGGTCGCGCAACGCAGCGGCGACGTCACGACGTAGCTGTTCACGTCGGCTGAACAGCGCTTCTGGATCGGGGCTCGCCGCCGCCAATAACAGCTCCGAAAGGTCCGGGAGCCGCAGCGCGAGTGCGGCAAACGCTGGATCTTCCTGCGCGCGACTAAGTTCACGGCCGAGCGCTTTGGCCAGTAACGCGGGCGGAGCGTCGGCTTCGCCCAGCATCATAGCACGCGCGATGCTCTGACCGGCTTCCCAGCGTGTGAACGGATCGGCATCGTGCGCCATTTGCGCGAGCTTTTGTTCGATGCTCAGATGATCGTTGAGCTTCACCGGCGCTGAGAACCCACGCAACACAGAAGGGATAGGGGCCTCGTTCACGCCGCTGAACAAGAAGACCTGATGTGCGCCTTCGAGCACAGGCGTGTGTTCGGCGCGCGAGACTTCTTCGCCCTCGGCTTTGGCCATGATCGGCGCCCCGTCCACGCCGGTAAGACCGATCGACAAAGGTATTGGCGCCGGGCGTTTGTCAGGCTGACCCGGCGTGGGTGAAGTCCGCTGCGATACGATCAGCCGATAGGCGCTCGTAGCGGAATCAAATTCTCCGCGCGCATCAAGCGTCGGCGTTCCCGCCTGGTCATACCAGGTCATGAACGGGGCCAGGTCGCGCCCGGACGCCTCTTCGAAGCAGGCAATAAAGTCTTCGACGGTCGAGGCGGTTCCGTCGCGGCGCGTGAAATAGAGTTGCATACCGGCGGCGAACGCGTCTGCGCCGATGATGCGCTTGAGCATTCGGATCAGTTCAGCGCCTTTCTCATAGACCGTCGCAGTGTAGAAATTGTCGATCTTCTGATAACTCGACGGCCGCACCGGATGGGCCAGGGGGCCTGCATCCTCCGCAAACTGGCGCGCGCGCAGACGCTTGACATCCTTGATCCGCTGCACCGGGCGAGAGCGCTGATCGGCGGAGAATTCCTGGTCGCGAAAAACGGTGAGACCCTCCTTCAAGCACAATTGGAACCAGTCGCGGCAGGTGATCCGATTGCCGGTCCAATTATGGAAGTACTCGTGCCCGACCACAGCTTCGATCGCTTCGAAATCCGCGTCGGTCGCGGTTTCGGCATCGGCCAGGATCAGCGAGGAATTGAAGATGTTGAGGCCCTTGTTCTCCATCGCGCCGAAATTGAAGTCGCGCACTGCGACGATGTTGAACACGTCGAGATCGTACTCGCGGGCGAAGACGTCTTCGTCCCATTTCATGGCGCGCTTGAGCGCATCCATGGCGTAATGTGCGCGCGCGCCGTCGCCAGGATCGACGTGGATGGCGAGCGCGACATTGCGGCCGCTCATGGTGGTGAATTCGTCCGCGATCGATTCGTAGCGTCCGGCCACCAGCGCAAACAGATAGGATGGCTTGGGGTGTGGATCGACCCAGATCGCGTAATGGCGCCCGCCCTCCATGTCGCCGCTTTCGGTCAGATTGCCGTTGGATAAAAGCGTCGGATAGAGCGCTTTGTCTGCTTCGATGCGCACCGCGTAGCGCGCCAGCACGTCGGGCCGGTCGAGCGCATAGGTGATGGCGCGGAAACCCTCCGCCTCGCATTGCGTGCAGAAACGTCCGCCGGACATGTAGAGTCCCTCAAGCGCGGAATTGTCGGCGGGTGCGATGCGGGTGACGATGTCGAGTTGGAATTCCACCGGCGGGTTGTGGATGATCAGCGCGCTGGGTTCGATACGGAATTCGTGTTGCGCAAGCGCGCGCCCGTCAATGGCGATGCTCTCGAGCGTCAGCCGCGCGCCGTCGAGCACAAGTGGAGCAGGCGCGCTCGCGTTTCGCCGCACGTGCGAAGTCGCTGCGACAATGGTCGCCCGCGATTCAAGCGCAAACACCATCGCGATCTCGTCGATGGTGTAAGCGGGCGGGGTGTAATCGCAAAGGCGGATCGAGGCAGTGTCGGCGTCGCGCATGAGGCTCTCCGGGCGAGCCTCAGATGAGCGCTCCGTGCGCCGAAATCAACCGCGCTTCACTCAGCGGCGACTGCGTGCGCTGGCGCTGGTTCGCGGTAAATGGCCGCGAGCACCATCTCCGCCTGCCGCGCCAGATCGAGCAGCGGCGCGGGCGTGTCGTCGGGATGATCTTGTGCGAATTCGGTTAGGCTGCGCGCGACGCGCATGAGGTGCAGGGCGTTCGCCATGACACGAGATTGGTGCTCGATGCGTTGCGGGTCGCGGTCGTATTCCGCCATCGGCACGCGCCAGCCGCCCCAATCCTGCTCGTCGGTGACGACCACCGGAAAAGTGCCTGGGAAAGGATGGCGGGGATCGCGCGCTTCAGCGCTCAGGCGATTGGACGCGCGCAGCACGCGCCAGCTCTCCGAGACGATAAGGTCGGGACGCGAGGGCTCCTTTTCCTCGGCGGCGAGCTCGTGAGCTTGGAATTCACGCCCGAGGCCCACGTCATAGGTGATGCGCAGCGGCTCTTCTACGCCCTTGACCCATTGCGGCGCCACGCGTTCGATCGCAGCCCAGGTGCCGACGGTGCGCACGAAGACGCGCTGGCCCTTGTGAAATAAAGCCTTAGCCATGTTCCGTGCTGCTCCGCCCCGCGCCAGAACCGCGACCCTACCCGATCGCGCTTTAGCTTTCGTGAAGAGGCGTTGACGCAAAGGCGCCCTTTCCCGCCCCGTCCGACGCGTTAAGGTGGCGGCAACCATGGATGCCTGGAGGCGGCCTTGAATTTCGATTTCTCCGACGACCAGAAGAGCCTGAAAGACCAAGCACGCAAGTTCCTGGCGGACAAGGCCGGCGCCAAAGTGACGCGTCGGGTGCTGGATAATCCTGAAATCTCCTATGATGAAGGCCTGTGGCGCGGCGTGGCTGAGATGGGCTGGCTGGGCGCGGCGATCCCGGAGGCGCACGGCGGGCTAGGGCTTGGCCATCTGGAGCTTTGCGTGCTTGCCGAAGAATTGGGACGCGCTGTGGCGCCGATCCCATTTTCCTCCACCGTGTATTTCTTCGCCGAAACTCTGATGCTGGCGGGAAGCGAAGCGCAGAAAGCGGCGCTGCTGCCGAAGCTAGCGGCGGGCGAGATCATCGGCTGCTTCGCTTCGTCAGAAGGACCTGGCGCGCCGGCGCCTTCGAACATTCAGGCGAAGTTCGATGGCGCTGTGCTCAACGGCGTCAAGATTCCGGTCGCTGACGGCGATTGCGCCAGTCACGCCGTGGTTCTCGCCCAAGATCGCTCCGATGGAGCGCCGGCTTCCAGCCGGCATGCCAGTCAAGGGCTCAGTCTTTTCCTAGTTGACCTCAGTCAACCCAGTGTAAACCGTACAACACTAAAGACGCTCGATCCCACGCGCGGGCACGCCAAACTCGAGTTCAAGAACGCCAAGGCGGAACGCATCGGCACGGCGGGGCAGGGCTGGGAGTTGGCAGAGGCCGTGCTCGATCGTGCTGCGGTTTTAATAGCGTTCGAGCAAGTCGGTGGTTCGCAAGCGTGCCTGGAAATGGCGACCGAGTACGCGAAATCGCGCTACGCGTTCTCGCGGCCGATCGGTTCGTTCCAGGCAATCAAGCACAAGCTCGCCGACATGTATGTCGCCATCGAAGTAGCGCGCTCGAACGCCTATTACGGCGCCTGGGCGCTTTCGACCGAAGCGGCGGAACTGCCGTTCGCCGCAGCGGCGTCGCGCGTCGCCGCCAGCGATGCGTACTACATGTGCGCCAAGGAAAACATACAAACCCACGGCGGCATGGGCTTCACCTGGGAGGTGGATTGCCACTTGTACTCCCGCCGCGCAAAGTTGCTGGCGCTGCAAGCGGGTTCTCCTGCAGTGTGGAAGGAAAAGCTGGTGAAGCGGCTGGAGCAGCGAAACGCGGCGTGATCGGGGCGATGCTCGGAATCGCAGGTGAGTGAGAAACCCTTGCCCCCCTCTCCGGAGGCCGCAAAGTCGCATTCCGAGGCCCATAGGGATGAATCATTCGGCTCACGCGCCTTCGTAAATTTCATCAAGCGTCAGCGACACACCCAGCGATGGCAGATCAAGCGCGCCGCTCGCCGCCCCGAGCTCGCTTTGCCGCCAGCCATTTTCCTTGCGCGTCCAGACGTGCAGCTTCCGCTCATCCGGCTCGACCAGCACGATCTGTTGGATAGAAGCCGTGTCGCGGTAGTCCGGAACTTTCTCGGCGAAGTCGCGCGTTCGCGTGCTGGACGACAGGACTTCGAAAGCGATCGTCGGTTCGCTCGTGGCCAGGGCGTTGCCGACATAGGGGCCGCAATCAACGACTACGTCCGGGTAGTATCCGGCCTCGGTCTCCTTTAGCGCCACGCGCGCATTCATGAGATAAGCCCGGCAAGGGCCATTGCCTAGCTTGGGCCTTAGCGCGGTGAAGATGTTGCCGGCTATCGTAGTGTGGCGCAGCGTGCCCCCGGTCATCATCCAGATTTGGCCGTTTCGGAATTCGTGCTTGTCGGACTGGGCCTCTTCCCAAACCAGGAAGTCCGCGACGGTCTTCGGGCGAACCGGGGTCGTCGGGAGGCGGGCTGCGTCGGCCATCGAGACAGCTTAGCACATCGCTTGGTTTCCGTCACGGCGCCGTTGCCGCCGCCCCAGCATGATCCTAGTTTGCTCCAGGAGCCCGCCCCATGGATTTCAACGACACCCCCGAAGAAGCAACCTTCCGCGCCGAGGCGCGGGCGTTTCTGGAAGCGAGTTGCAAGCCAAAGGTCGCCGAGAAGGACCGGATGAATCGCTCGCTGCGCGGCGTGGACTATCTGAAGGCGGCGAAGGCGTATCAGAAGAAGAAGGCCGAATCCGGTTTCGCCGGGATCACTTGGGCGAAGGAGCATGGCGGACGCGGGCTTCCGCCGATCTACAGCGTCATTTTCGGCCAGGAAGAAGCGAAGTTCGAGGCGCCCGCAGCGCCGTTCGCCATCGGGCTCGGCATGTGCTTGCCGACCGTGATCGCGTTCGGCTCAGAGGAGATCAAACAGCGTTATGTCGCCAAGGCTCTCTCCGGCGAGGAGATATGGTGCCAGCTTTTCTCCGAACCCGGTGCGGGCTCGGATGTGGCGGCTTCGAAAACCAAGGCGGTGAAGGAAGGCGATGAATGGGTGGTCAACGGCCAGAAAGTGTGGACCACCGGCGCACACTTCTCCGACTTCGGCATTCTGCTGGTGCGCACCAATCCGGACGTGGAAAAGCACAAAGGGTTGACCATGTTGATCGTCGACATGAAGGCGCCTGGCGTCGATGTGCGGCCGATCCACCAGGCGTCCGGCGGCAGCGATTTCAACGAGGTGTATTTCACCGATGTGCGCATCCGGGACGATCATCGCCTGGGCGAACCCGGTCAGGGCTGGGGCGTGGCGCTGGTGACTTTGATGAACGAGCGTCTTGCCGTCGGCGGCTCTTACGGCCCCGACTACAAGGAGATCATGAACTTCGCACGTGCCGCGTCTTCGCCCACAGGCGAAGGCTCCCTGATGCAGAACGAAGCCTTCCGCCAGAAGCTTGCCGACTGGATTGTGCGCGCCGAAGGTTATAAGCTCGCGAAGTTCCGCACCATGACTGCGCTGTCGAAAGGGCAGACGCCGGGGCCCGAAAGCTCCATCGGCAAAGTCATCAACGCCAACCAGATGATGGACATCGCCAACACCGCGATCGAGGCGCTCGATCATTTCGGCATTATCGACGACCCTGCGCTCGCGCCTATCGATGGCGCATTCCACCAAAGCTACATGTTCGCGCCAGGCCTGCGCATAGCCGGGGGGACGGATGAGATTCTGAAGAACATCCTCGCCGAACGCGTGCTCGGCCTGCCGCAGGACCAGCGCGCGGACAAGGGCATCGCGTTCAAAGATCTGCCGAGCGGGCGGTGAGCGCTCAGGCGATGGCCTTGTCGCCAAACAGGAAACGCGGGCCAGCGCCCAGTTTGGCGGCGCGATCGCCGGGATTGTAAAGCGCGCATTTCTTCAGCGAGAGGCAGCCGCAACCGATACAGCCGTCCAGCAGTTCGCGGGTGCGCGCGAGCGATGCGATGCGTTCATCGAGCGCTGCGCGCATGGCGCGGCTGATGCGAGCCCAGTCAGCGGCGGTGGGCGTGCGGCCCTGGGGCAACTTCTTGAGTTCGGCGCCGATGCCCTCGATCGAAAGGCCGAGCTGTTGGGCGATGCGGATGAAGGAGAGCCGGCGGATGTCCGACCGCAGGAACCGGCGCTGGCGCCCGGCGCTGCGGAAGGGCGTCACCAATCCGCGCGCTTCGTAGAAGCGGATGGCCGAGACCGAAAGCCCGGTGCGGCGAGCAAGATCGCCGATGGAAAGCACGTCGTTGGCGCGCATCCGCGAACCTCGCACAAAGAGCTTGACCTCTACTTAGCTTGAGATTGCAGGATCGGCGCGTCAACCCGCTAACAGAGGATATCCATGGCCCGCATCGAACACGTCAACATCACCGTTTCTGACATTGAACGAACCGCCGCCATGCTGATGCAGGTGTTCGGCTGGCGCATACGCTGGCGCGGCGGCGCCGCCGACGGCGGCGTTACCATTCATGTCGGCGGCGAGGACGACTATCTCGCTGTCTATATGACGTCCGGCGGCCCGCGCCCGTCGCTCGGCCACGCCAAGGGCCGCCCGCTCAACCACGTCGGCATCGTTGTCGACGATCTCGCCGCGACCGAGGCGCGCGTGAAAGCGCTGGGGCTTGTCCCGTTCGGCTACGGCGATTACGAACCCGGCCGCCGTTTTTATTTCTTCGACGCCGATGGGATCGAATTTGAGGTGGTGAGCTACGCGTAAGTTACGCCAGCTCCTCGAACAAGCTCTGCTCTTCGGCGCGCCAACCTTCGATCATCAGCATTTTGAGCTTGGTGGCGATGCCGCCATTGGCGGAGAAACCGACCAGCTTGCTGTTGGCGCCGACGACGCGGTGGCAGGGCACGACGATGGCGAACGGATTGCGCCCCAGGGCTTGCCCAACCGCGCGTGCGGCGCTCGCATCGCCGATGGCGCGTGCGATGTCGCCATAGCTGCGGGTCATGCCAGGGGGAATGGCGCGCGTGGTCTCGTAGACGCGGGCGTTAAACGCCTGCACGCGGCTCATATCGAGATTGATGGTGCGCAGGTTTTTCTTTTCCCCCCGCAACAACGCCTGGATATCCTCGATGGCGCGGGCGATCGGCTTGGGCGGCGATTGGTTTTCCTCCGCCGCCGGACAATGGCGCATGAGCCGGGTGCGGGTGGCGTGGATGTCCTTTTCCGGCAGCTGCACGCCGATGATCCCGCGCAGGCCCCAGGCCAGCCCGCAGCGGCCGATACAGGTGTCGAAGAGGGCGTAAGAATAGGTCATGAATCAGTGGGAACATACAGCGAACGCGAGCGCTCGTCCAGTTGCGAAACCTTCAGCCTTTCCACCTGGCGAAAATGGCCGTCGGCAGCAGCAGATCGCGCCCCGCGTGCGGTAACGCCATTTCGCCCGTCTGCCACTCGCCGCCGGCAAATATTTGCTCCGCGGTCTGCGCCAACGCCAGATAGGAGAGGCGCACGGCGTACACGGTCGCGATCATAAAGCCGCGCGCGCTGGCGCGATCGTTTGCGTCGGTGCGCAGCAAAGTTTGGCAGGCTTCGAGCAGTTCCGGCAATTGTTCCTCCAGCCGCCAAGTCTCGCCGTCCGGCCCGCGGCCGAATTTCGGCGGATCGAGGATGATCCCGTCATAGCGCCGGCCGCGGCGGATTTCGCGCTTCACGAACCCGAGCGCATCGTCGCAGATCCAGCGGATCGCCGCCTCGTTTAGGCCGGCGGCGTTTTGATTGTCGCGGGCAAAGCCTATGGCTTTCTTCGAGGCGTCGACATGGGTCACTTTGGCGCCGGCTTTGGCGCAGACAAGCGAGGCGAGCCCGGTATAGCCAAACAGGTTCAGCACTTCCGGCTGGGCGCCTTTGTGACTCTGTAAGCACGCGCGCGCGAAGCGCCAATGCACCGAGTGTTCCGGGAAGAACGCCAGATGCCGGAACGGCGTCGGACGCGACAAAAACGCCATGTCGTCCCAGCGCAGCGTCCAGCTTTGTGGCAGTTCTCGATTGAAGCGCCAGCGGCCGGCCTCGTCATCCTCGGCGCTGGACGGCGCGAAGATCGCGTCGGCGTGGTCCCATTCGCTTGCGGGCAGGTAGGGCGCCCACAATGCCTGCGGCTCGGGGCGCACGAATCGATACGGGCCGACCTGCTCTAGCTTGCCGCCATTGCCGCTATCGAGCAGGCGATAATCGGTCCAGTCGTCAGCAATCAAAATTTCAGGCGCGTGCGCCATCATATCCGCGTCTCCGCCAGAGATCATACAGCAAAACGCCCGTCGCGATGGCCAGGTTCAGGCTATCGGCTCGCCCACGCATCGGCAAACGCACAAGGAGATCGCAGTTCGCCTCTATCTCATCGCTCAATCCTGATTGCTCGTTGCCCATTAGCAGCACCGTTTGCGCGGGCGCGGGGATTTCTTCGCCGAAATGGCGCCCGTTCAGCGAGGCGCCGATCAGTGTGGTGTTTCGCTGACGCTTGTATTCGAGCAATTCGTCGAAACTGGCGCGCGCCAGTGTCACCGCAAACAGCGATCCCATGCTCGCGCGCACCGCTTCCACGGAGAACGGATCGCAGCATTCGCCAACCAGCACGACGCCAGCGGCGCCTACGCTGTCGGCCGTTCGCAGGATTGTGCCAAGATTGCCGGGATCGCGTACACCCTCCAGCGCCACGACCGTCGCGCCTGCAATCTCATCGAGAGCGGAAAGCCGCTGCTCGTAGGCCCCGATTACCGTTTGCGGGTTATCGCGTTTGGTGATTTGGCCGAGCACGCTCTCGCTGGTTTCGATCACGCGCACGCGGCGGCGTTCCGCTTCGTCAATAAGCGCCTGCAGGCGCGGGCGCTCCAGCGCGGCCGGGGCGTAAACCATGATCGCCGGCCAGATGCCGAGATCGGTCGCCTCCAAGGTGAGGCGTGCGCCTTCAGCGAGAAAAAGACCGCTTTCCGCGCGGCCTTTTTTGGCGTGGAGCCCCTTCAACGTCTTGATCAGCGGGTTAGACGCGCTGGTAATGTGGTGGACCATGATGCGCTCGCGTTCGCCCGCGTGGGTTTTCCGGTTTTCGCTTAGTTCGCTTGGCATTAGAAGAGGACAAGGCGAAGCGGGGAACGTGCGGCGAAGGAAAAATGATCGGCCTGTTCTTGTCCCAGGTTATTCTTTACGCGGCGGCGGGCATTTTGGGCCTCGCCCTGGGCTGGCGGCTGTTTGCGCTGGTGCGCGACGAACGCCGCAGGGTCATTGAGCGCGAAATCGATCAATTGCGGATGGCGCTGAGCGAGGCGCAGGTTCGACGCGCGCGTGGCTCATGAACGGGGACGAAGATATCTCGGTTGAGCGTTTGCGCGGCCTGCGCTTGCTGGGACTCGTGGGCGGTGCGTTAGCTATCCTGCTTGGGATGTTCGCGCCTCAAGGGTCGGCGTTCTGGCGCATTCCGGAGCGGCTGCAGGCCGATGCGAGCGCAGCGCTCCTGGCTGCCGGCCATCGCGGCGCCGAAGTCGCCATGGATGGGCAGCATGCGCTTCTATCGGGAATTCTCGCGGACGAGGCGGAGCAAGCGGGCGCTGTGCGCGCGGTGCTGGGTTCGGCCGGGGCGGGTGGTCCGTGGGCGGGCGGCGTCACCGGCGTCGACGCTTCGGGGCTAAGTATTGGCGCCGTTGAGCGCCCTTACAATTGGAGCGCCAGGCTGGAGGAAACGCGGGTCGTGCTTGCGGGAGCTGCGCCGACCGAAGCCGCGGCGGTTGCGCTGGCCGGGGTTGCGGCGCGCACTTTCCCAAACCGTGAAATCGTAAACCAGATGCACGTCGCGGGCGGCGCCCCTTCGCCGGATTTTCGCGAGGTGGCCCGCTTGGCGATTGAGCGGCTTGGCGGGTTGAGCCGTGGAGAAGCGCGTATTGTCGATGCGCAGATCGTCTTTATCGGCGATGGCGGGCAAAGGGGCGTCGATGCGCTGAAGCGCGCTTTCGCGGCGCCGCCCGCGCCTTTCAGGGCGCGCGTCGACGTGACAATAGAAGGGCTCGACCCTGAGCACCCGGAACTTCAGGGATTGGACCTTGCGCGCGGCGACGCCGGCGATTGCACGCAAGCGTTCGCGCGCGTCATGGAGCAAAACGTCATCAATTTCGCCACTGGCTCGGCGGCGATCGACCCTTCCAGTCGTCACATCTTGGATACTCTGGTCTCGGTCGCGGTGCGTTGCGACCGGTTTTCGATTGAAGTGGCCGGCTACACCGACAACGAGGGCGCCCGCGCCGCCAATATGGAGCTTTCCTCAGCGCGCGCCGACGCTGTGGCTGACTATCTGGCTATGCATGGCGTCGCCCGTGAGCGTCTGGGCGCGCGCGGCTACGGCCCCGACCGACCGCGCGCCAGCAACGCCACTGAAGAAGGGCGTGCAGCCAATCGCCGGATTGAGTTCAATGTCAGCGGATAAGAGCGAACCATGATCTGGCTCATCACCCAAATGGCCGGTTGGCTGCTGCTGACGATGGCGTCTTTCGCGCTGGTGGGCTGGGCATGGGCCGCGGAGCGTGCGGCGCCTGGCGAACGGGCGCTGCAGCGCGAACGCGAAAAGCTGGTGCGCGATATTGTCCGCTTGGGAGATGGGGGCGCACCCAGCGACAAAGTGGAGCGGGAACGCGAGAGCGACGCCCAGCGGCGCATGCTGGAAATCCGCAACGGCCGCATCGCCGAGCTGGAGCAAGCCTTATCGGCCGCGCGCGCGCGCGCCGACGAGAGCGCGTTGCGCGTGGCCGAACTCGAGCGCGCGCCGCCGCCCGGTCCCGCCGAGCATGAGGAAATCACGCGGCTGCGCGCTTTGGCGGCCCAGCACGAAGAGCAGCGCTCGCGCGAGATAACGGTGAAAGCTGAGCCGATTACAGAGAGCGATTCTTATCTCCAGGCTTGGCGCCTGCGTTATTTCGAACAGCGGGTGCGCTACCTCGAGGGCCAGAGGCCGACGCCGGTTCAGCCTGTCTCTGATCCAACCCCAGAATGGCGTGCGCGCGAGGCCGAAGCGCGGGCGGCGCATCTGGAGCAGGAGACGCGCTCGCTATTGGCGACGCGTGCGTCTGCTGAGATCGAGCCGTTCGCTGCGAACGCCGATGTCGACAAGCTGCTGCGTTGGCGCATGCTCTATCTGGAGCGGCGGGTTGAGTATTTGCAAAATCGGGTGCCGGCGTCTGCGTCAATGCCGGAAGCCAAGCCGGACCCGGAGATCTGGAAGTGGCGCGCGCGTTACCTTGAAGCGCGGGTCCGCCATATGGAGCAGCGGGCGCCAACGATGGTCTCCGTCGCCGCGCCGAGCTTGGAGGAGGCGATGCAATCGCCGACTCCGGTGAACGTGAGCGGCGTGAAACCGCCGGTGTTGGCCGCGCCGCGCAACGGCTTGCCTGACGATTTCACCCTCATCGAAGGATTAAGCGGGCTCCAGCAATCGACGCTCAATGCGCTCGGCGTGTTTCACTTCGATCAAATTGCGGCCTGGTCGCCGGAGAACGTCGCCTGGGTCGATCGCTACCTCTATCTCCGCGGTCGGATTGAAGAGGAAGAATGGGTCGAGCAGGCGGGAGAGCTTGCCCGTGATGGCGTCGCAGGCGGCAGGCGACAGACCGAGGACGCGTAAATTAGCGCCGGTATTGTATGAAGCCCACATGCTGGGCGACCTGATCGTATAGTTTGCGCGCTGTTGTATTGCGCTCATGCGTCAGCCAATACACCCGCTCGCAGCCAAGCGCATCGGCGCGCACGTACACGGCCTCGATCAGTGCACGGCCTGCACCCAATCTGCGTCCGGTCGGCGCAACGAATAGGTCTTCCAGATAACACAGATCAGCGGTCGACCATGTGCCGCGGTGCAGAACGCAATGAGCAAAACCGGTAAGGCCTTCCGGCTCGGCTTCAGCAACCAGCGCAAACAGGGGCTCGGCTGGGTCGAGGAGCCGCTCCCAGGTGGTCTCGGTGACAGCGTCGTCGAGCGTGCACTCATAGAAGTCCAGATACCCGGCCCAAAGCCGCGCCCATTGGGGTCGGTCAGTCTCGCAAATATTTCGGATAATCATTTGCGCGCCGCCATCAGCTCACGCCCCCATCTCCTTATCCATATTGTCCGCGATTGCGTCGAGGAAGCCCTCGGTCGTCAGCCATTTCTGTTCATCGCCGACCAGCAGCGCCAGATCCTTGGACATCTGCCCAGCTTCAACCGTGTCGACAGTGATCTTCTCCAGAAGCAGCGCGTAATCGATCAGCTTCTGATTGCCGTCGAGTTTGCCCCGATGGGCGAGGCCGCGTGTCCAAGCGAAGATCGAGGCGACAGAATTGGTGCTGGTGGGCTCGCCTTTCTGGTGCTGGCGATAATGGCGCGTGACGGTGCCGTGGGCGGCTTCGGCTTCCATAGTCTTGCCGTCCGGCGTGAGCAGCACAGAGGTCATCAGCCCAAGCGAGCCGAAGCCTTGCGCAACCGTATCCGATTGCACATCGCCGTCGTAGTTTTTGCAGGCCCATACGAAGCCGCCGGACCATTTCAGCGCCGAGGCGACCATGTCGTCGATCAGGCGATGTTCGTAGCTGAGCTTCCTGGCCGCGAACTGGTCCTTGAATTCGGCGTCGAACACCTCCTGGAAGATATCCTTGAAGCGGCCGTCATAGGCCTTGAGAATGGTGTTCTTGGTGGACAGATAAACCGGCCATCCCTTCAGCAAACCGTACATGAAGGACGAGCGCGCAAATTCCTTGATGCTTTCATCGAGATTGTACATCGCCATGGCGACGCCCGCGCCGGGTGCGTCGAACACTTCGTGCTCGATCATTTTGCCGTCTTCGCCGACGAATTTGATCGAGAGCTTGCCCTTGCCGGGGAATTTGAAATCGGTCGCCCGGTATTGATCGCCAAACGCGTGGCGACCGACGACGATGGGCTTGGTCCAGCCGGGCACCAGCCGCGGCACATTCTTGCAGATGATCGGCTCACGAAAGATCACCCCGCCCAGAATGTTGCGGATGGTGCCGTTGGGCGATTTCCACATCTTCTTCAGGTTGAATTCTTTCACCCGGGCTTCGTCGGGCGTGATTGTGGCGCACTTGACGCCGACGCCGTGTTTCTTGATCGCATTGGCGGCGTCAACGGTGACTCTGTCGTCAGTTGCGTCGCGATGCTCGATCCCTAGGTCATAATATTCAAGGTTGATGTCGAGATAGGGGTGGATCAGCCGCTCTTTGATCAGCGCCCAGATGATCCGCGTCATCTCATCGCCGTCGAGCTCGACAACCGGATTCACAACTTTGATCTTGGCCATTGTTTTGCCCCAGGGGAGAGAAATCAATTCGCGGTCCTAACATGACCGCGTGGGCGTGCAAGGCGGGAAGGGTGTGCTAAGATGCCCCTGGAGTCCGACCATGAACGCCCGCGTCCGCGCCCTCACCGCCGCCAAGCCCCATCAGTTTACGGCTGACGAATTCATGCGCCTGTACGAGGCGGATTTCTTCGGCAAGCGGAAACGGATGCGGCTGATCAAAGGGGAGATTTTCGCCATGGCGCCGACCGGACCTGAGCATGCGACCGGGCATGGGAGGCTCATCGGGGTGTTGTCCAAGGCCTTGTACCCCCGTTTCGAGATATTAAGCGAGCCTACGTTGCGTTTCTCCGACCAGGACGTATCCGAGCCAGACGCGGTAGTTCTGCCTCCAGGCCCGCGTCCGCGTCCGCCAATCACGTTATCGGAAATCCAGTTTATTGTCGAAACGGCCTACTCCTCGCTCGATGACGACCTCAACGTAATGGCCAAAATCTATGCCGCTGCTGGTGTGGCGGAATATTGGGTGTTGGATTTGCAGAACCAGCGCCTGGTCGTTTTTCGCGAGCCTGGCGCGAGTGGTTACAGGTCGAAACAGGAAATATTCAGCGGCGCCTTGGTCGCGCCCTTGTGCGCTCTAGATACGCCGATTGCAGTGGCGGATTTGTTTTAGCACAAGTTCACCGCACTCATGACCCGCGCCGCCAACATGCCGCCGCCGATCCTGGAGGAATGGCCTGCCATCGTTCTCGTGCGTCCGCAAATGGGCGAGAATATAGGCGCCGTAGCACGGGCGATGCTGAACTTCGGGTTGACGCAATTGCGCCTGGTGGAGCCGCGCGACCGCTGGCCCAATCCGAAGGCCTATGCTGTGGCTTCGGGCGCAGACCGCGTGCTCGATGGTGCAAAGCTGGAATGGTCGCTCGCGCCGGCGCTCGCCGACGCTACTCTGGTGCTGGCCGCCACGGCGCGTCCGCGTGAACTGGAAAAACCGGTGTGGGGCCCGAGCGAAGCGGCGGAAAAACTCCGCGCCGCGATTGCCGCTGGCGAGCGCCCGGTGGTGCTTTTTGGGCCCGAGCGCGACGGGCTGATGAGCGACGAAGTCGCACGCGCCGATGCGATACTCACGCATCCGGTCAATCCCGGGTTCGCCTCGCTCAATCTGGCGCAAGCGGTGTGCGTGTTTTGCTATGCCTATGGTCAGGCGCGCCTGGGCGCGGCCGCGCCGGCCTGGTTCAACGAAAGCGAGGGCCGTCAAGCGACGCAAGAAGAGTTGGAAAATCTATTCCAACACCTGGAGGACGAACTCGAACGCGGTCGCTTCTTTCATCCCCCGGACAAAACCCCGCTGACCAAACGCCATCTACGCGCGCCTTTCCTGCGGGCGCGCCTGACCGATCAGGAAGTGCGCACGCTACGCGGCGTGATCAAAGCGCTGACGATTGGGCGCGGCGGGCGGAAGAAGGGTCAAGAATGAGCAGCGCCGACGCGCTCGCGCGCTTGATCAACGACGCCAGGCGGGCGGTGTTCTTCACCGGTGCGGGCATCTCAACCGAGAGCGGCATTCCGGATTTTCGTAGCCCCGGCGGCGTTTGGAGCAAGATGCAGCCGATCTATTTTCAGGAATTCGTCACCTCGCGTGATAAGCGGCGCGAGGCCTGGACGCGCGTGTTCAACAAGAGCGCAGGCTGGACCGGCGCAAGCCCGAACGCCGGCCATTTCGCGGTGGCCAAGCTGATCGCAACGGGGAAGGCCTCCGCGGTGATTACGCAAAACGTCGACAATCTGCATCAGGACGCGGGGCTCGCGCCTGAGAAGGTGATCGAGCTGCACGGCAA
>CXWL01014363.1_pt1 | contig 21117 bp, 11 predicted proteins | sample 590931 | NCBI WGS metagenome assembly CXWL01 (sample SAMEA3498368, study PRJEB10139) | groundwater metagenome | biome: water well; material: biofilm material | place: Germany | collected 2015-04-27 | reverse complement strand
CACATAGACAAATCATTAATCGATTAAACTGGATGTGGAGAATATTCCCCGTCAAGAATAATGAGGTCTTTCTTCAAAGATCATCTTTAAATTTTGCAATCTCCATCTGGGAAATATTTGGAGCCCTTTTAAAAGGGGCTAAAGTATTAATAACGAACAATGAATTATTTTCTAATTCACAGCTTTTAATTAAAATTTTCCGCAATCGTGGGGTAACTAGAATCGTAGTAACTCCAACAGTATTAAAATTATTATTACAAACCAAGAATTTCAATGAGATCAGTCTTCCTAAACTCAACCATTTGAGTATATGCGGAGAAATATTTTATTGTAAACTTTATAATGATTTACGCTCTAGATTTAAAAAGGCCAAAATAATCCATCAATATGGCACAACCGAAACACATGATGCTTTATTTTACATAACAGACAAAAAAAGGATTCATACAGATAAAGTACCCTTAAAATATCCAGTAGATAATTTGAGTATCTACATACTAGATGACAAGCTAAAAGCCTGCCCAATAGGAACTCCAGGAAAGCTATACATTAGTGGACCTAGTTTAGCAAGGGGCTACTACCTTAACTGCCGACTAACAAGCCAATCCTTTCTTCCCAATCCCTATAATCCGCTGGAAAGGATGTATTCAACCAACGATATTGTTTCTAAAGATAAACATGGATATATTTATTATATCGGCAGAAGTGATAATCAAATTAAGTTTAACGGGATTCGTATTGAATTAGAATCAATTGAATATCGAATTAAAGAATTTAAGAATATCAGAAATGCAGTCGTCTTATATCATGAAGAGAACAATGCATTCTTTTTGACCTCCTTTATAGAAGTGAATAATAATTTTCGATTGCCCCAACTTAGATCCTATTTAGAAAAAAGTTTGCCACACAATATCTTTATTTCCGATTTTATAATTACAAAAAGCCTCCCAAAAAATAAGAACGGAAAGCTGGATCGTCATGGTTTAATTAAGCTGATAAATACTAAAAATTCGATTAAAGAAGAATTCCGCAACGAAAATTCTAATTCTTCCATAAACATATGGCGAGAAATATTTAATAGAAAGGAGGTTAAGAAGGATGATAATTTCTTTAAACTAGGAGGGAATTCACTTCATGCTCTCATGATTTGCAATAAAATTGCATCCAGATATAAAATTAAAATCAAAATGGAGGCGATTTTTGCCTTTCCGTCTCCATGGTTACTTGCCCAAAAATTTAACTTGCCCTTTTAATTACTTTGCGCAAACTTAAAGGACGCATGTCCTTCCATACTTTTTCTATATAATCCAAGCACTGGGATTTTTCTCTTTTTCTTCCCACCTTTTTCCAACCCTTAGGAATTTCTTTAAATTCCGGCCAGATGGAATATTGCTCTTCTTGATTAACAACCACATAGTACAAATAATTTTCTTCATTCATAGGAAACCTTTTAATTGATGTACAGGGTTACAGAATTTAGTGTGGACTGATAAATAAAATTTAGTACTTTCCAAACCAATACGGTTAAATTACTACTTAAAGGATCAAACGTTCTCCATTATCGCAAACCTAGGCTCACGACGGATTCTTAGCAAATTCCAAATTTAAACCATCGGAGATATTTTTAATAATCAAGTTGTCAACTCGACTCTTACTATATTCGAATCTAAGAAATACTTCATTATTATCAACCCAAATATGGAACTCAAACTCATAATTTCTATTAAACTTTAGAATTGATGATGTGCCTGTCTTGACAAGACTAATATTAGTATATTTGGTAACCGGCTTATTGATGGTACCGAGAAAATTAAATAATATTTGCGGCGATAAATAAGCATTGAACTCGTCTTTTAGTTCACTTTTTATTTTTTGATAGTTTAATCCGTTTACTGGCACCTCTTTTAATAATTGATCAAGTAAATCATGCCGATCAAAATTTCCATTAAACGACTTAAAATCAATATACATCGGAAATCGAACGTCAAACCGACCAATTAATCGCTCGAGACTTGTAGAATCATCGAATACTATATCTCTCCCATGTTTAGCTATGTCGAAACAGATACTAGTATGATGAAATACAGTCTCAAAAACTTTGCATATTCGAGCAAGATATACAACTTCCCTCGAAAACATCCTCCTCTCGTCAATACCCATGCGTCGATCTTTAAATTTAAAATATTCCAACCGTTTAGATAAATTTGTATTTACCATATCGGTCTTCGTTGCATAACTATAATGCGGTATGCTTCTATTTATCTTTCTCCAATACTCCACCTCATCCCGCAACCACTTCTGCTCATTAAAATGAGCATAATAAGTTGAGTATGACAAGTCAGTAATATTGTTTTCTTTTCTATTAACGGCACTAAAATTATCCATTATGATTCGCAATAGAAAATCGGTCGATTTCCCATCCAGGATTAATCTGTTAATTGTTAAACAAATATATCTCACGCCGGATTTCATACAATTTAATAAATCAAACTTGTATAATTTCTTTTGCTGTAAGATTAATTTTTCATCAGCATCACCTATAATCGAATCAATATCGACACATTCATCGGTTATGTTTGATATTGCAATATTGCTTAGAAATAATTGATCCAACGGAAGCTTAACTAATTTTCTTTCCTTATAATTCAATTCAAATTGTAAGGATTCAATGGATCGAATAACATTTTTTAACCTTTTTATAATATCGTCTATAGAAAAATCAGAATTTACCTTAAAAACAAAAACTTGATTAAAAACGTCCTTTGGTTTTAGGTTCAGATTGTCAATATACCATTCTTGACTTGGCAATAAATTAACATGATCGTAATTAATATTGGCCTTCTCGATAACTTTCCGGCACTTGTTACTTTTTGCAATAATATTCAGCATGCTCTCGTCTTGCAGTAATTCCTGTGGGCTTAACAAAATCCCAACCTTTCTTAGGTTCGACAAAAACTCCAAGGCAAGTAAAGAATCCCCACCATTTTCATTAAATGACTTTGCAATATTCGCTGATTTATTCCCCAAGACTTCTGATAACAAACAATTTAGCAGTTTTGTATCAATGGTGGGGCTTTGCTTAGAATTAACAAACTGATTGTCAGTTAAGTATTGGGCATAAAACTGATCATTTTCAAAGCTAAAGGCCTTCCTATAATAGTTATCAAAAGATTTATTACTAATAACAAATTGACCACAAAAGCCGCGGTCTAATAAATTTATATAGGTTGAAATCGCTTCTTGAGGATTCAGCAATTCTTTCGCCTCTTTACTTGTATTTTCATTACCCCAATTGTCCCAGTTTATACCTAATATTTTCAACTTCTTAGAATCACTAATAAGCTTCTCAATAATATAATCTTGATATTGATTTACGGTTGAATAACCAAAGTGTCCCTTCCCTCCGATATAGGAAGATATCGAAGAAAAGATGGATATATAATTAACAGAGTCGAGCACCAAATATTTGATTATATTTGAGAGACCGTCTACTTTCTGTTTAAAAAATTCTAAAGAGATTGATTTACGTGAAGCAAGAAAAGAATCAATGATAGTTTCGTTTGTATTACCAACAGCATAAATAATGTCCGTAATTTTAATATTTTGATCTTTCAGAAAATGCGCAAAATTTATTACACTGTCTTTGTTTGTAACATCTACGCTTTGATAAATTAAATTTCTATGATTCTTTAATAAATATTCTAGTTTTATAGTCTTATCTTCACTAGCCTTATCTTCAAAGACAGAGTTTTTATCTAAAGAGTTCGACGGGATATTTAACTTTGTTTTCCCTACAATTATTATCTGTCTCAATGAGTTATGTAACAAATACTTAACTAAATGAAATCCCACCTTACCTAACCCACCAAAGACAACAATAGTTCCCTCTTGGTTCAGAAAATTTAAACTAAATTTGTTTTCAATATCAACTTTTTCAAAAGAGGGAATTAGGCAATTTCTTCCATCAAATACCAGCCAAGGACTATGATTGATCGTATTCAAGATATTGCTTAAAAATTGATAATTGAAGCTTTCGCTATCAGTATTCTTCAAAAATATAATCTTGACTTGTATGTTGGGATGTTCCTTGCTAATTACCAACGCGAGCGCTTTCAAAGGAAGATTAGACTCATTAACTGAATCGCAATCTATTATTATAAATAACCTAATAATCTTTGACTTAACTAAGTTGAAGGTTGATCTCAGGTCCTGGATAATTTTCTCATATGACACTAGAAAATTCTCGGAACTCAGAAAGATTTGTTTAATATCAAGAAAATATAAGAGGTTAATCCTCCCAGTGCGTAGTCCTTCAATTCTTTGCAATATATTCGGGTTTGTAAAATCTATATCTACGTCATAACCGGTATTGCTTAAAGAATTAATTATTGGATCACAATTCCTTGTACACTTGTTCAGAACTATATATTTACACATCTGTTTGGGCAACCCATGCTCAAGACTTGATTGTGGCAACTGAGTTAAGGTAGGATAATAAGCATTTGGCCCTGACAAATAATCTGACCTTATAACTTTCAACGGATCAGGTTCAGTCCAATGTTTTATTTTCTTAAAAGGATACACTGGCAAAGATATTTTCTCTGCAGGATCTTTTTCTGAAGACTCATTGCAGATCAAATCAAATCCGCTAGCCCACAGACTTCCCACCAATGTAAGGTAATCCTTTTTAGACCTAATGTTACCAATAAATTTTATCTTACCACTCTCATCAAACTCGTATTTCCTATTTGAAAAAGACACTGCCAACTTATATCTATTGTCACTCTTTAAGAAATCTTTAATACTCCGAATATCATTTCGTTGAGCCACTCCATTTATTACCGTGAATCCTGAAGATAAATAATGGGCTTGTCCCGTCAGCCCTTTCTCAAAGATTAAACCATCGGAAATAAATTGAATAATCTTGTTTTCTAAAGCTTGAGAATATTTATAACCGTCTATTGATTTTAAAAAATTAACAATCTTATCTAAACATCTTTTGTTTTGAAAATATAGGCATTGAATTTCACCCAAATTAGTTCCAGCCAAAGAAATATTTCCATCTATTCTCTGTTTTAAATACTCAAACAGTGATGCATTTAACAAAAACTGTAAACTATACTTTCTATCTATTGCCTGGTTATTTACTTTAACTCTTGACCCATTGGTTGAATCAAATATCTTCTTATAATCTTCATTATTCTTTAATAACTGATTTAATGCCCTAAAATATTCTTTAGACCCATTTGAAAAGATACATATAAACAAAGAATCTGATGCAACCTTACCGTTTGTAATCTTAACATCTTTATTTAATCTCAACTTCAAGTCTCTAATCGACCGATCGACAAAGAATGTTCTGTACTCGAAAGATTCTCTTCCCATTATTAAAGTTTTTGCCAAACTTCGAGGATTAATATCATTATCTCTTCTCAGAAAAGCGTTTAAATCTCGTATTTTTACAACTAAATCCTCTTTTCTTTTGGCACTTAATATGAATAAATTGTGCTCTTTTTTATTAGCTGATTGAATCTGCTTCTTTAAATGTGATTCTATATGCAAATGGACATTTGTCCCACCCATGCCAAATGAGCTAATCCCTATTTTTAACCCCTTGTTGCTAAGAATCTTTTTCGTACTAATTTCAAAAGGTAAATTTTCTAAATCTATAGACTCATTAAATGTGTGAAAATTTATTTGTGGTGGAATGACTTTATATTTAGCCATCAAAACAGCCTTAATAAACCCAGCAACGCCCGATGCCGCATCTAAATGGCCAATATTCGCCTTAACTGATCCCAAAGAAACCTTTTTTTTATTCCTAGAGATAAAAATAGACCGTAGAGCATCTATTTCAAGCGGATCACCCAACTTAGTCCCTGTTCCATGGGTCTCAATAAAATCGATATCTTTTGGTTTAAAATTACTCATTTTAAAGGCATCGTGTATTGCCCTTACTTGGGCATAACTATTGGGAGCGGTAAATCCAACTTTCTCTTTACCATCATTATTGATTCCCCTCCCCCGTATCACTGCATATATATGATCTCCATCCTTAATCGCCGAATCTAGATCTTTAAGTAAAACAACACCGTAACCATTTCCTCCAATTGTCCCCGAAGCACCATTGTCAAATGGACGGCAATGACCATCAATCGATAAATATCCAGATTTTCCCACATCACTATTTTCATTCTGAGGGAGTTTAAGATTAATGCCTCCGGCTATCGCTAATTTACACTCTCCTGTAAGAATACTTTGACAGGCATAATTTATAGTTACCAAAGAAGTCGAGCATGCTGTAGCCATAGCAACACTGGGGCCCATGAACCCAAAAGCATAAGATATTTTCGTAGATAAAAAATCCACATCATTGTTGATAGAAATAGATAAATAATCCTTTAAATCATCGATACTGGTATTTGACAATATATTTCGTAGAAAATAAATGTTTTTACCACAGCCCAAAAATACACCAACTCCATTTCTAACCTTTTCAGGAACAATCCCAGCATCTTCAAATAAATGATAAACAGCTTCATATAACATCCGGTGCTGTGGATCCATGATTTTGGCATTAACGGCAGATACATTAAAAAATTCATTATCAAACATTTCAATATCGCTAATACTGCCAAATGAACTGTTTCCATTGATTTCAAGACATTCTTTACCGTTAACCAAATTTTCCCAAAAAATGTGATGTGTGGGAGCTTTAGGAAACCTACTTGCTATTCCAATGACCGCAATCTTCTCTTTTCTCTGCTTTATGTATTGCACTATCCACGTCCTTTAATACGACTTGAAAAAAAGCCTACCTGATCAATAATCCTGGGATTATTGAATAGATCATTAACTGTACTTTTCCATTGATATCGTCTCTGATATTCATGGACTAAAGCAATCAGTTTAAAAGAGTCCCCACCTAAATCAAAGAAATTAACGTCTTCCGATGGACTAGATAAATTTAATACATCCGCCCAAACCTGCTTCACTTTATCAAAACAAGTACTATTATCTTCACTAAAGCTCCCTCGATCCTTGAATTGATTATTTTTGTTGATTCTTCCCATTAAGTCTATTTTATCGATCTTTCCGTTAATATTAAGGGGCCAATCTTCAACTAGAATAATCTGACTTGGCAATAAATTGCCGATAAAATACTTCCTTAATTCTTTAACTAATTCTGAAGTGGCAATGTCAAAATTTTTCCTAATTTTTACAAAAGTAACAATTTCTTCATCATTATCTAAAAATGTGTAACTGGAATGAACCTGTTTCAGCCTTGATAAACAGTCATCTATTTCATTTGGATTAAATCTAATTCCTTGAATTTTAGTCTGGTCATCACTTCGACAATGATAATTCAAATTGCCATCTCGATCATAATATCCCCAATCGCCAGTATCATATATTCGATTTCCATCATACGGATTGATCGAATTAGGACGATAATCTTCCGCAGATAACGCTGAATTATTTGCATAACCGATGGAGAGACCATGTCCGGATAAATAAATCTTCCCAAGGCAATGCGGAACCTGAATATTTAAATTTGAATTTAAGATATATGCACACTGATTAATTAATGGCTTGCCAATATTACCAGCTATTTTAGTCTTATCTTGAATAGAATACGTGGAGCAAACAGATGCTTCTGACAAACCATAAGCGTTAATAAATGACTTCCGATGCTTCAGAATCTTTTCATAAACCAACTTAGGAATAATCTCGCCTGCGATAACAAGCGTTTTGAAACTCTTTAAAAGACTATAATCTTCTATCGTCCTCAAAAATGCTGTTGGTAAAGTCACGCTATTAACTTTATTCCTGATTAGATACCGAATAAAATCATCACCAATCTTCGGAAGATTAGCATCAATCAAGAATAATTCCGCACCATTACATAAAGTAACAAAGATTTCAGAAATAGAAGCGTCAAAATTTAGAGAGGAAAATAAGCATACAACATCGTTTGAATCAATATTAAAAACTTTTCCTTGCTGATCTATTAAATTATTTAACCCTTTATTAGTATTAATAACTGCTTTTGGTGTACCAGTTGATCCCGAAGTGCAAATAATGTACGACAATCCTTTTTTTATCAATTCTTTCTTTAGCTTGGTATTGCCAATATCTTTTATTGCATTCTGAAAAGAAATATTCTTTATTCCTTTGTTAAGTCTCTTATCGTAAATAGATTGCACATCAGTTATTAAAAACTTACAGTTTGTGGATTTAATTATTCCTTTTATCTTTTCTGAAGGGGTTTTAATATCAATTGGTATAAAGTAATTGCCACTCTTTAACACACCAAACATTGATATAATCGCATTACAAGAATCTGCGCATAGAATTCCAATAGGGCTTTTGTAATTGATATTCTTATTCTGAAGTACTTTTGCGACTGAATTTGAATATCTATCGAGTTGTTGGTAGGTTATCTTTAACGCGGAGTTTGAAATGGCAATCTTCTGTGGATAGTCTCTCAAAGCTTTTAAAAACGATATTTTCTCATCAAATCCTTCACTTTCATGGGTTTCCTGGTTTGGAAAAGTCCCAGATAATTTGTAAATATGTTCATTGATATTGACCTCGTCGATTGAATTCAATATCTTTGCCATCCTATTTAAGACTGTATCGGCAAAGAATTCATTGAATATACAATTATCATAAATGAATTTAAGCTCAAGCTGAGTGCCAACTCCGACAACAAAGGTTAGAGGATAATCTGGATAGCTAAAAAGATCGGTTACTTTAATTCTAAGGTCACTACTATGATCTTCAAACAATTTTATCGGATTGGGAAAATCTTGGTAAACATAAAGATATTTGAAAATTTTCATATTGGCTTTTAGATTAGCCAATTTATTGATTTCCGGCAGTGGTGTATGTTCAAATTTCAAATAGTTACTTAGATCATTTCTTATATTTGTGAACAAATCAATAAGTTTGATATCGCTTCTAACATTGATTCTCATAGGAAGGGTATTGATAAACATTCCTATAGTATCCCCAATGTTGTGATGCGGCATAGACCTTCCAGAGAATACGGATCCATAGACAACATCATGACAATTTGAAACCTCACCCAAAAGTATCGCCCACACAGCCTGAATTATATGATTAAGTGATACACGGCATTTATAACTCAATTTTCTAAGCTTTTTAGTTCTCTCTTCATCTATATATATGCTCTTGCTAGCAAACTTCTCTTTTACTTCATCTTCGGTATTTTCGTTTATGAAATCAATTGTTGTTGATTCAGCAAATGATTTGAATTTAGCTTCCCAGAAATACTTCGAATCCTTGCTTTCCAGCATATATGGTAATACTTTATAAAATCCATTATTGCTTTCAAAGCTTACTTCTCGGTTCAAATAAGCCTTGAAGATTTTATCAATACAAATAGAAACAGACCATCCGTCTAGAATTAAATGATTAAAAATAAAAATGAACTCATACCTTTTTATTGCTTTCTTAAATAAGACCATTCTTAAGTACGGAGGAGATTTTAAATTTGATACTGCTTTATATTCTTCCTGTAATATCTCTACAGCCTCAGCATCGCATTTTATTTGCCTATATAAGAACGGAACCTTAACCTTTTCAAAACAAATTTGAAATGGCTCTTTTCCATCTTTCCATACAAATGCACTTCTTAAATTGGGAATATTATCAATTAAAACTTGGCAGGCGTTCTTAAGTTCACTAATATTGATCTCTCCATCTAAGTTCATCCTTATGTAAGATGAATATTTCTTCCCGTCGGGGTCATTGATGGATTCAAAAAACATTCCCTTTTGTGTGGATGTTAATGGGAAAATTGCCTCTATATTACTATCCTCTTTCAACATTAAGTTCCTCTACGACATTTTGTAATTCACTATCACTTAAAAAAATGCCATGTTGCCTATAATTCTTCATTTCGTCATAAATTAATCCCATATTCTTTTCAAAACTACTAACTATGCTCCTAGCTTGATGAGATAAATATGGATGAAAAATCCAATGTATATTAAAAACACCTTGTTTAATCCAAATATTAACTTCCAAAGGACAGTCTCGAAGAATTTTTTCTTCAAAATAAGTGCTAATTTCATAATTACTTTCATATTCGTCGAAAGGTCTATCTAAATAGTTAAAAATGATATCGTACTTAATATCCATAGAATTTATCGAAGCATCTAAATTTCTCGCATTCAATCTACTAATGTCAGTAATTACATCATGAGCTTTGGCATTCTTCCTTAATCTGTAAGTTAGCGGCACAATCATTGTAAACCAGCCAAGCGAATTAGATATGTCAACTTTCTTCTCATAAAGCCGCGAGTTTCTCTCCATTCCGACATTAATTTCCTTGCTTTCTAGTCTATTTTGAACAGAAAGTATCAATGAAGAAAGCAGTAAACTTTCCATATGAACATCTTTACTTTCAGAGTTTAATTTATGCAGACCTTGAGATAATTTCTTAGAAAGCTTCGAAGTATATTCGAATCCGCCTACTTTCAACTTTTTATTCACTTTTCTATCAATCCATTTCTTCTCAACTTTTTCAAAACTAATGGTGGGATTAAATTGATTTGATTCAATCCACTCAAGAAAACCCGCTTTATCAATTCCGGGCTTAATAACTTTGGGTGAGTTAAGTGACTTAAGTATCGAACTACCTATTAATTGGCAAGAATAAAAATCACTGATCAAGTGATGAATTACTATTAAAAGCCTCGATTTATTACTTGATAGCTTGATATGGCTAAAGCCATAAAGCACATTTTGCTTTACCGAAATAAATAAATTCCGTTCTTTTTTGAATTGCTCATAAAGCTTTTCTTTATTTATCTCTGATGATAAGTCTTTATAGGTTATATTTAAATCAACCTTGTTCGGATCCTTAACTTGACAAGCCTTCCCATTATTGTTAACAAACGATATAGCAAATATGTCAGAACCTTCTATAACATCTCTTACAATTAGTTTCAGATCTTCCCGATCAATACCTTTAAGGATGTCAATCTCGATGTTGTAGTTAAATCCTTTCCCATTATTTGAATCTAAATAGCATCTTTGTAATGTGGTGACTCCATAATAATCCTTATTAGCTTGTTGGTCTTTTCTTAATGGGATTTCCGAACTTAGACTATCAGCAATCCGGTCAATCCTACCCAATTCCAATATTTGAAATGGTTGTAAATTCAGTCCTTTCGATTTCGCTTGGGAACATATTAATAGGGCACTAATAGAATCCCCTCCCAATTCATAGAAATGTTTATCAACCGGAATTCTTTCCTGCTTTAAAACCACCTGCCATATTTCCTGCAATTCTTGAATTATATTGGTATCACCATCATTTACTTTCTTACTCTGAACAGATTTATACTTATTAATAAGCCAACTCTTATCAACTTTGCCATTGGGAGCTAATGGCAATTTTTCAATCAGAATGATATCGTTAGGCACCATATAAGAAGGAACCATCTTCGCTAATTTATTCTTTAAATCTTCTTCTTGAAAAGAAGACCCATCATTAATGACAACAAAAGCAATTAAACTATTGCCTTCATAAGGAAAAGTTATGGAAGTCTTAATTTCTGTTAGCCTACTTAAAGCCCACTCAATCTCACCTAACTCTACCCTATTACCATTAACTTTCAGCTGATCATCTATTCTCCCAGTTAAGATTAAATCATTATTGCTATCCATATATCCCAAATCACCCGTTCTATACATTCTGGTACAATCTAAATGCTTGCACGGATTAGGTATGAAATTAAGAGCTGTGAGTGTAGGATTATTATAGTACCCTCTTGCAACCCCTTCTCCGCCAATATAAATCTCCCCAATAACCCCTCTCGATAAAATATTATAGTATCTGTCCAATACAACTAAAGCTGTGTTCGATATAGGCTTACCAATTGGAATTGGCCCCCTACGCTCTAGATCCTTATTTCCCACAGAAACTTTATATACCGAGGACCCTATTGTAGTTTCTGTTGGTCCATACTCATTAATGACTGCTGTTTTCTCTATAATTTCCTTATCAAGCAAATTACTCGGTATGTTCTCTCCTCCAAGTATTAGAGTTTTTGGAAGCTTATTTTTATGCAGTATCTGTCTATCAAGCAGTTTCAAATGGGAAGGCGTTAATTTTAAGAATTCATACATATTTACCTTCTCACATAACGCATCTTTAAGTGGAGACTTTGATTGCGGCATGATTCTTATATAATTTCCAGAAGTTAACGGTAGAAAAATACTTGTTAACGTAAGATCAAATGACGGGGATGAAAACAATAGAGCACATTTCTTTAGAGAAGTAATATAATATTTTCTAGCCCATAGAAGATAATTAACCAAATTGCGATGTGTAATACTTATAAATTTTTGTTTTCCGGTTGTCCCTGAAGTATTAATTATATAGAGCAGTTCTGAAGAATTTATTGTTCTTTCTCTATCATTTACCAATCCACGAAACAGAATTTTCTTAGGATTAACCACTTTAACATTCCTACCAGCATTGAAATTCATGGTAGTAACCATTAACTTAATATTCAATTCTGCAACGATATTCAATATTCTTTCGTTTGGGTCTTGGATATTAATTGGGACAAATGGCCGTCCTGATTTTATTACACCGTAAATAGCAATAATTAACCACACACTATTTTCGCATAGTATTCCTATTGGACCCTCTTCTTCAGAATCAAAAGTACCAATAATATAATTAAGTTCATCCGACATTTGATCTATATCCCGATAGGAATACCTCATTTTGCCATCGAGAACAGCGACTTCATCAGCATATTTACCAACACTTTCTTTAAATAGCGTATATGCATTCTTTTTCAGATGGTTGGCATCTATATTAGTTAAACCTGCTGATACCAAGGAAGCTATGCCCGATTCTTTATCCGCAATAGAAACATGAGCGAGATACTCATCTGTCTTCTTAACAAATTCAAGCAAAACATTTTTAATGTTAGCTAACACCCTTTGAATGCCATCAAAGGTAAATTCCTTAGAGTTGTATCTTAAACTTAATTTCAAACAACTCTTTAGTCTCAATATCTCAATGGTTAAAGGATAGCTTGAAGCAACATAAGAAACTACGTTTCCAAATTTCATTTTTAGCTTCCCACGGCCATCAAAAACATCCATGGGATAATTCTCGTAAACACAAAGACTGTCATAGTTCAGAGCTATACCACTACTTTGTGTAGTTAAATGAAATTGATTATTTTGTGACTCTATGCTTTGATTGAAAATGTCGATTAACCAGTCCTTAACCTTCATATTGGGATTAACAATAATACGTGCTGGCAATGGGTTGACAAACATTCCAACTAATTTGTCAACATTATGAAATGTTTCCGATCTGCCTGATCCTATGTATCCGAAAAGAAGATCCTGTTCATCTAAATATTTTGATAAACAGTACCCCCAAGCCCCCAGGAATATTGCATTCAATGTTATTTTTAAAGACTTCGCTAAACTATTTAAATCTTTAGTTAATCCTTCATTTAGATCTTCACTGATGGTTTGAAATAAAAATTTTTCTCTACACTCTTTCATATCTTCCAAACCGATTACTTTTAGCTTCTTATTTGGGCTATAGCCTTTAAAGTATTCTTTCCAATACCTTGTTTTTTGTTTGCTATTTATTTCAAATAAATTCTCGAGATATTCACGATAATTAACAAACTCCTTTTTATCATTCGCTATTTCATAATCTCGATTCAGATATAACTTTGAGAAGCTTTCCATAAGACGCGCTACTGACCATCCATCCAAAAGGAGATGATGAAAACAAAACACAAACTTCGAAATATTATTAGAACATTTTATTAAGGTGATATTAAATAATGGCGGGGAACTTATATCAAACCCTTTCAGTCTTTTTTCTAGAAGGAACCTGCTTATCGATCCATCAATATCTTTTTCATTGGCCCAATCAATAAATTTAATTGGATAAATTCCTTTATCGAAAATAATTTGCTTGTATTCTTTATTATTATTTTCGATAAAACATGTCCGTAAAGTGGCGTGACTATCTATCAATTTTTTCCAAGTCTTATTAAAACGATCAGGGTTAAATTTCCCCCTTATATCTATTAATAGATCAAAATAATAACTTGCTTTATCCTTACTCTCTAAATAATGGTATATCATTCCCTTTTGGGATGGCGTTAGATTGAGAATGTCAAATTTACTAATGTTTTTCATAGTTGCATCCTGTTTAGCACCGTATTGATGAATTTGTTTAATAACTCCGCATATTGAGTTTCATTAAACACACCGCTTTTCACAACGCAAGATGTAGTAAGAATTATCAGTACGCTCTATTTTTATACAAATAAAAAGCCTTCGGAAACCCAACAAAAAAAGAATTGCGTTATCCAAATCTCACACGTATACTTTTTGTTCAGTCACTTAAAATAAGTTATTCTCAGAAACTATATATGCGCAGTCATCAAATAGAACAAAAGCTAAGAATTATTATTAAGGAAAAAATCAACTTTATAAAAAATGTTGACAAAATAACTCTGGATGATAATTTGATCGACTTTGGTCTAGACTCACATTCCGAGATTATGTTAACTATTGCTATAGAAACACAGTTTAAAATCAAGCTGCCTTACGAAACATTAAATCAAAAAAATGTCTGGAATTTAAGACACTTGATAGCTTTAATAAATAAAACCTTGGCATAAAACAATAAAATACATATCGACAAGCTTATAAAAACTTTGATTAACTAGTTATCTCATTCTAATTATGAATATTCCGAATATTTTTACCGGAAACTTTCTTAGGAAGATAATCAACAAATCGGATAATTTTTGGAATTTTATACTGCGCAAGTCTTTCCGAGCAATAGTGTAATAATTCCGATTCAGTCGTTTTAGTTTTAATATTCTTAACGATATCAGCCATTACGATAGAGCCATACTTTTCGTGGGACCCTTCATAAATAAGTGCATCACTTACATTAGGATGTTCAAGCAACACATTCTCAATTTCTTCAGGAAAAACTTTCATTCCCACAAAATTAATGACATTATTGTTTCTTCCTTCTATCATTAGTTCACCACTTGGCAGAAAATAACCAACGTCTCCTGTTTTAAACCAACCATTATCTAAAAGATCCTCTGCAAGAGTCCAGGGATAGAAATAGGCATTAAACATTCCCGGGGCTTTCACAAAGATTTCTCCTATCCCCTTATGTTTGTCATATTTTTCGCAATTACGTATATCCACCTGCACATTAGGGAGTGGAAGGCCAACAGAAGCAATCTTACCAACATCATTCACCGTATTTATACAAGGCAACCCAATTTCGATAATCCCATAAGCTTGAGAAAGAATAATCCCAAATCTCTCAAAAAAGCTTTTTGCTAACTTTTCTGTCAAATGAACAGTCGTGCTGACAGCCATACGAATTTCTTTTAATGTTAAATGATCAAATAAATTTGAACCGATCATCATTGAATAATGATACGGTGACGCATAAATAAATGTTCCCTCCGTCATGACATTATATATTGATTCTGCTTTTCCATTTGGGCAAATCGTAATGGTACACCCTTCATATAAGAAAAGAATAATTGTAACCGCAAAGTGGTAACTCATAGAAAGCACCCAAATCACATTATCGTTTTCTGTGATTCGTAGCACTTGATTAGCCGTCACTATTCTTTCCATAATACGTTCATGACTAATCACTACCCCTTTACTTAGACCCGTTGTACCTGAGGTAAATCGAATAAAAGCAGGATTAATCGCAATAAATTTATCTAAAACTTCAACCTTTACTTTCTGCTTATAAAGCAGAAATTGTTTAGTTAATATCTTAACTTCCTTAATAAACTGCAAATCCAATCGTTCCACTTTAAATGTGTGAGCTTTCTCCACAAGAATAGTTGCGATTGACATATTTTGTATGAAACTTGCTATTTCAAATGTGGAATGCTCTGGCGCAATTGGAACGATAATATCTTCATATTGAAGTATTCCAAGTGAAATAATGATGTATTCAGCTGAATTACTACATATAAGGCCAACGTTTTGCCGATGTTTTCTAGCTATTTTTTCAGTTGAAAGGAGATTTTCAAATTTATCTACCTCAGCAAAAACCTCATTGTAGGTAATACGCCGCCCTTCATCACAGATAGCAACTTTATTAAGCCGCATTTGATTATTTATTCGGATCCGATCCACTAAATTAATCATTTTCATTTTACAGCTTTCCTGGCTATCGCTTCTCCCATAGCAAAACACTGCCCCATCACTCTAGCAGCAGCTAAAGCCATTGGTTCTGCACATAACGTCTTACCGGCACAATATAAACGGTATTTCTCAGATAACGTCAAGGCCCCGTAAGGAATGTCATAACAACCATCATTATTTCCAACAGGAATAATCATACATCTTTGTGAATTCCAGAATTCAATCGGCCATGATCCTCTCATAGCCACATCTACAAATTTACGCCCAGTCTTTACATCATCTTCTGTTAAAAGATATTCCCCTTGAGGTCGAAGACTATCACGGTAGTGTAATTTATCGGAAACATAGCTTAAGAGAAGCTGCTGATGGTCATCGTTGGCGCAAATGATATCAAATATTCGATGGCAAAGCTCCGCAGCTGTTCTATCATTATAGAATGTTGTTGGTAGGTTTAATTTGAAAAGTAACGTTGATTGATTAAGAGAAATGCAGGAAGTAAGTTTCGTAGCTTCTGGTAAGTCGCCATTTTCAGCTGCTTTATATATCACTGAAAGAAACTTCCGGCGATAACTCTGAAGGGTCTCATTGAACTTCATGATGGAAACATGAAAACAAATTCCTCCCATTTGGCGCAGTTCATCTGGAATCTTCGAATAAGAAATTAGATTACAGCAATCCTTTAGTGCACCGATACCACTGGTATCGATCACTGCGTTAACACGAATAACCTTTTCTCCTTGTGGTGTTTGCAATGTGCATCGATGATACGTTTCCTGACAAGTAATTTTGGTTACTTGGGATCGTGTCAGAACAGTCAGCCCAGATCCACAGTCATCCATCATGGACTTAAAAACATTACGTAAGTCATGAGGGCAATACCGGTATATTTTTAAATTTCTTATTGTTTCTGGTTTTCCTGTAAGCTTTGAAATAATTTCTTCAGTTATTGTTCCCGGGTTGACAAAACGATAAAAATCTGACTGATCATTGCAGTAAACGCCACACAGCGCAAAGTTAGATAAATCACACGCCAGCCCGCCAATGGTTGCTTGTTTCTCAATAATTAAAGTTTTAGCACCATACCGTGCAGATGTAACCGCAGATGGGATACCAGCCGTACCAGCACCGATAACGAGACAATCAAATGCTTCAAGGTTTTGTGTCATTACGAAATAATTCCTGTTGAAACAAAGACACTACTTAAATCAACTATTTAGTAATACTTGGTTCCGTTAGACTAACCAATATAGTCCTTCTGCCAACAAATGGACTTCTTCCATGACATGTAAGTAAATTGTCTAAAAACAACACATCTTTTTCCTGCCATCTTATAAATTGACGACTCTTCTCATAAACTGACTTTAAGTCCATGATAATTGAGTCATCAATTGGCTGACCATTTCCAAAATATACATTTCTAGGTAGATTGTCATTTCCATATATACTCACTAAAGAAGATCTCAAATCATTATCCAATGACGAGCTGTGAAAAAGATGGGCTTGGTTGAACCAAAGTTTTTCTTTCGTCTTTGGATGACTAATGACCGCAGGCCTTAATTGTTTTGTGGTAAGCGTCCCATCACCATGCCATTCAAATTCAATTTTGTTTGCCTTACAATATTTCTCGACATGCTTTTTGTTATCAGATTGGAAAGCAACTTCCCACGGAATGTCCACACCCTTTTTAAAGTTTCGGACATACAATAATTTCTTTTCCTCGAATAGTTTCTTAATACTTTTAGGAACACTCTTCGTAATTAAACGATTACTAGCAACTGTTGTTTCCCCTCCTTGGCAGTCAAATAGATCGCAATAAAACCACATATTGTTGGGCCAAATATTTTGATACGAATTCTCGTTATGGAGAATTATTTCCAATTTATTGTTGTATTCTGTCGAAGTATAAATGTGTTCAGACTTATTTGTCCTTGGTGTAGATCTATTAATATATTCAAACTTTGTTACTTTAATTTTTGTCAAAAACGACTCAAACTCACTGCCGTTTTTAATATTAGTGTCTCTAAAAAGCACCGCCCCCGCTTCTGTTAACTTCTTCTGGATATTTTTCTTGTTAAAGTTATAGTATTCAAATAAATTATGCCCCTGATAATCGGTTATTATTGGCAATTCCATATTAGTAGACTCCATACTATTAAGTTAAATGTTTATATTATGTTCCTTCTTTAAGTATTCGAGAATGCTTTCCAAGGAATTAAAATATCTTGTATTAACAAGATCATCCTCTACGACATTAATTTCAAACTCTTTTTCCAACTCGGTGATTAAATGTACAATTTGCACGGAGCTTAACATCAAATTTGCCTTTGGATTTTCTAACATTTTCTCAAGATTTTCTTTTCGGCCCTCTTCAATGACCAATACGGATCTAACAATCTTCTTAATATGAGAAATATTCTTAAGCATTTTTATCCCCTGAGTTCATTTCCGCGAATCTTTTCTGATAATATGTAAGTAGCGTTAAGCTCTCTCTCTCGAGTTGAATAATGGAATGAAAGTAATTAACTAATTTATCGAGATCATTAGAGACCGCAAGCGATATTTTGTAACAGAGATTTCGAAACACATCCCATTTATGGGCCATTCTTTGAGACAGAACCACCAACTCAGCAATATCAAACTCTAAATATTCAGCCGCTGCATTTACAAATAAAGCATATCTTTTTCTTTGTTCGACCAAAAACCCCAATTCTAGATATTTATTCTGTAAAAAAGTTTTAGTATCCTGTAATTGTATATTCTTCAACCAATAAGCAAAATCATCTTTAAAATGAACCATCCCTTCAATTCCATAAAAAACTTTGGAATTAGGTGAATTACTCTTACTCATTTCTACAATATTCTCATTAAATGCTGCTATCACATACTCTTTAGAAAGGCTAATCGCCTTCTTAAAAGGAATCTCACATTTAACCCACTTATTTTGTATATTGAGAGATGGAGACCTAACATTTCTTGCAATACGCAATTTATTTAAGGAAATTGTGCCTTGAAATGGGAGGGAACAAGAAACATATGCCATTTCTTGTTTTAAATCAACATCTGACACTACAACAGTATGGATGGTATGCCCATTTTTCTTTGGAAAGAATTCCAAAAAAAATGTATCTACACATACTACAGTTGGAATCCCTTTAGAGACTTGAGAAAGGAGCAATTTCTCAGCTTCTTCAATACTATTAACCGACTCTATTGTAAATTTAATCCCATCAAGTCTATGTATAGATTCAAACATCTCTTCAGGGAAGAATGGAGAAACTACCATGGAATTAACAGAATCATTCAATTCTTTTCTATACAAAAAACTTAAATGTCTATTGAGTATAAAATCCGAATGATCGCTTAAAGTAGTCAACGCTCCTTCCAACCCATTAATAAAACAATCCAACCCATTCTTTACAGTAACTACTCGGTTTTGATCCATAAATTATTCAATACCCTCTAATTTCTTTATTTAATTTAGTACCATACTTAAAAATTCGAATTTGACAATTAATTCCATTGTATGCAAGAGCAGCAACATGTTTTTTATAAATCAGATGAATAGGCGACAAAGTCCAATAATCAATTTCTGACAAATTTTTAGTCTGTAACAGAGTAAGTTTATTTTGAATAGGCACCGAAAAGGAATCTAACGGCGTTCTAAATCCTTTTCCTATTGCCTTAATATACGCCTCTTTTTGCGTCCAACATTGATAAAAGGCACCCAGTCTATCCTTCGTAGAAACATTGCATAGCTCTTTATATTCGTTATCTGAAAAAAAACGTTCAGCAATCTCTAAAAAATTTATGCCTGCATGCATAAATTCCACATCTATTCCTACCTCACGGTCCCTTGAGAACGCACACAACGTAATTCCATGAGCATGTGAGATGTTAAAATAAAACCGTCTATTCTTTAAATATGGTTTACCGAATCTATTATAAGCAAGTTTCAACTCATTGATCGACATCTTTAGGTACAAGGCTAGTAACTCTCGCAACACTCCCCGAGAGATAATATATTCATTCTTAGCAATTTCAACCAAAAAACAATTAGCTCTCTCCCGCTCTTCTTTTGATAAGAACTGCCAGAAAACTTTCAGTCGCTTCTTTTGTACTTTCTGAGAAATCGACCATATGTGAATCTCATTATTTGCCAGTTCCACCATTCAAAGAATAATCTCCATGATAATAAAACAAAGTCCTCTTTAGATTTTTATTTACAAGAATAGATAAGCCGAGTGATGTTATAAGATCCATAAATCAATAATCACACGGCATCTAAAACAGACATCCACGCCTAAACGGCGTGGTTTTGCCCTCCTGGTTTAATAAAAATTGTCTAAATTGTAAATAATATTCAAAAACAGACTATATGGAAGGCTTTATAGATGATGCGGAAGGCGGGTATAATGACAAATTTCTTTATACAACTAAGTTTTTTCTTTTCCAATTGCCATTAATACTTTTCCTGAACGGACATATTCTTCTATTCCGTATTTTTTCATCAAAGCCTCGAAACCATCAAGCTCCATAGAAGTGCCGCTTTGAGCTAGTATCAATCGATCCTCTTGAGTATCTATAATTTTAACGTGATACTTCTTACTATGCTTGATAATAACGGCTTTGACTGCTGGGGTGACTCTGATTTTTATTAATGCCAATTCTTGTTCAATAGCATGCATAGGATCATGTTCGCTCGCATGAATTACATCAATCAGCTTATTAACATTTTTAATAATCTGATCCAATGTTTCCGGGTCCCCCTGAGCTGAAATAGTCATTCGTGAAAACTTCGGATTGACCGTTGGAGAAACAACAAGTGAATCGATATTATAACCCCGTCGGGAAAAAACCAAAGCTATGCGCACCAACACACCTGGCTTATTA
>CXWL01009876.1_pt1 | contig 21128 bp, 16 predicted proteins | sample 590931 | NCBI WGS metagenome assembly CXWL01 (sample SAMEA3498368, study PRJEB10139) | groundwater metagenome | biome: water well; material: biofilm material | place: Germany | collected 2015-04-27 | reverse complement strand
CATGTCATGGGCTACAGCGTGCCCGTGTCAGAGACCATGAGTCTGGCTGAATTGCTGCCGCGACTCTATTCACTCCCGGAACATCCTGAGTGGATCCCGCAACGAGCCTCGTATTACAAGCCAAATTGGGGATTTTCGATCGCCCATAACGATCTGGTCAGGCTTGCCGAAGATCGGTATGAGGTCCGCATTGATTCTACATTGTCCAATGGCGCGATGACGTATGGAGAATGTGTGATTCCCGGCGAACAGGCTGACGAGATTTTGTTTTCCACGCATATCTGCCATCCGTCCTTGTGTAACGATAATCTGTCAGGGATTGTTATCGCTGCCTATCTGGCCAAGGCCATCGCTGCTATGCCGAAACGGCGCTATACCTATCGGTTTCTCTTTGTCCCAGCTCAGTTAGGCTCTTTGGCCTGGCTGGCTCAAAACCAGGAAGCTTGCGGAAGAATCCGGCACGGCGTTGTGTTGGTTGCACTTGGGGATATCGGGTGCTCTACGTACAAGTGCAGCCGCCGGGAAACAGCGGAAATCGATCGCGCCGTTACACATGTGCTAAGGCACAGCGGTCAGCCCTATGAAATCTTCAAGTTTGTTCCTTACGGATACGACGAACGTCAATATTGTTCTCCCGGCTTTAACTTACCGGTCGGATGTTTCATGCGTTCAACAGGGGCACGTTTCCCGGAATACCATACGTCCGCGGACAACCTTGAGTGTGTCAAGCCCAGCTCATTGGCGGATTCTTATCGCAAATGTATAGAGATTTGTTACGTGCTGGAAGGCAACAGAGTCTTTCGGAATCTGTTGCCGAATGGCGAGCCACAACTAGGCAAACGAGGATTGTATGGCGCTATGGGCGGATTAGCTGGGGGAGGGCGAGGGAACGAGCTTCTACTTCTCTGGGTGCTTAATCTTTCCGATGGCTCACACACACTGTTAGATATCGCAGATAGGTCTGGCTTGCCATTTCGGCAGGTGCGGCATGCCGCTGATCTGTTGCTTGAACATGGATTGCTCGAAGAGGTAGAGGGGGGCCAGGTAGGGGGAAGCCATTTATGAAGCAGTATCGACACAGTTATGCAAAGACCGCTGTAATGGCAGCAGTGGCTGGAACAGGATTTCTGCTTGTCGGCGTCATGCTACTGTGCGCCCCCGCAGTGGATTTTCCCGTGATGCAAGCGGTGCTGATCCTGCCGCTCCCGATTCGTGCCGTGGGGGGCATCCTGTGTCTGGCTGGTGCGCTGGTAGGATACAGCATCGCAGCTGGCGGTGTGTTGGCCCTGCGTTATGATGCAAAGGGACGCGCGGTTTTCGAGTAAGTTTTGTGAATGTAATGCAGAAGGTGTTGTGGAGGAGGCGCTTAGATGCCAGGTAGTCTGATTGTTGGGGATTGGGTTGAGATTCTGAGCGCTGAAGAAATTCTTCGGACGCTAGACGAGCGGGGAACCATGGAGTCACTACCCTTCATGCCGGAAATGTTGCCGTTTATCGGGCGGCGGTTTCAAGTGTTCAAGCGAGCCACGAAGACATGCGACACGATCAGCAAACAGGGCTTTCGGCGAGTGAACGACACGGTGATGCTTGAGGGGCTTCGTTGTGACGGGTCCTCCCATGGCGAGTGTCAGGCCGGTTGCCTGTTGTTTTGGAAGGAATCCTGGCTGAGAAAAGTCCCCGCCGGAACCAATGTCGAATTCGCCTCAGCTCACGCCAAGGGAGCAGGCAATCAGCAGGACTCGGCGTACCACGAGTTGGCGGCACGTGTTAAGCGTGTCGTTCAGGTTGAGTCAGGTGACGAGCCGACATATATGTGTTTGATCACTGAGATGAAGAAAGCCAGTCTTCCCATGGCCTGGTGGGATATCCGCCACTATTGGGCCGACGTGACTTGCGGAAATCGAACATTGAAAGAAGTTGTGCGCGCGCTCCTTCTTGATATCTTTAATTGGGCGCAGAAGAAACGAGGTGGCGTAGGATTCCCCTATATGGAGCCAGGCCTGCTTAAGAAAACACCTGTCGTCAATCTTAATCTGCAGCCAGGTGATCTTGTTCGTATAAAGAAGCCAGACGATATCATGAAGACGCTAGATGGCGATGGGAAAACCCGAGGATTGCGTTTCGATGTCGGCATGTTTCGATATTGTGAGGGGGAATATCGCGTCGTGACACGAGCATACCGTCTCATCGACCAGAAAAACGGCAAGATGATTCATATGACGGAACAGGCGCCTTGCATCATGCTCGACGGAGTGCTGTGCCACGCGGATTATCAAAAGCTCTGCCCCAGAACAGAGTACCTATTCTGGCGCGAAGCCTGGCTCGATAAGGTCTCCTGAGTAATCCATCCGAACGAGAGGTCGGCGCATGAAAGTCGTATTGTTTTGTGGAGGGTTCGGAATGCGGATTCGGGAGTATTCCGAAAACATTCCCAAGCCGATGGTACCCGTCGGGTATCGTCCCGTGTTATGGCATGTCATGAAGTATTATGCCCATTATGGGCATACAGAGTTCATCCTCTGTCTCGGACACGGCGCGGACGTCGTGAAGGACTACTTTCTTAACTACAGTGAGTGTGCATCGAATGACTTTGTTATGTCGCAAGGCGGCAAGAAACTCGATTTAATTAATACGGATATTCAGGATTGGCGCATCACGTTCGCTGATACAGGGACTAATGCGAATATCGCTCAGCGTCTGATTGCAGTGAGAAAGTATCTAGGAAACGATCAAGAGTTCATTGCCAATTATAGCGATGGCCTGACTGATCTTCCCTTGCCGGATCAGCTGGCGCACTTTCGTCAGATGAAGGCCGTGGGAAGTTTTGTGAGCGTCGCTCCGCGGTTGAGTTATCACATGGTGACAGCCGGCGAAAATGGGCTGGTATCAGGCTTGGAAGAGATGAGTCGGTCTAGTCTGCGCATCAACGGGGGCTATATGCTCTTCACTGCAGCCATTTTTGATTTTATGCAGCCTGGTGAGGAGCTCGTGCAAGAACCGTTTCAGCGGCTCATCAAGGAACAGAAGTTAGTGGGATACCAGTACGACGGGTTCTGGGCGAGTATGGACACGTTCAAGGATAAGCAGGTACTCGATGAAATGTACGCCAAAGACAAGGCTCCCTGGCTCATTTGGAAACAATCCGGCGGGTCCCGGTAGCGAACGAAAAAAACTATGATTCCGTTATTGCAGAAATCTACGCCAGGATCTAAGTGCACCGTGCTATGTCTAGGCGCCCACTCCGATGATATTGAGATCGGCTGCGGTGGAACTCTCTTGCATTTGTTGGACACGCATCCTGATGTGGAGGTTGTCTGGGTGGTCTTTAGTGCCAACCGGGTCAGGAAGAAAGAGGCACTGGCGAGTGCTGCTCGATTTCTGGCGGGCGCCGCAAAAAAGACGATCATCGTTAAGACATTCCGCGAGAGCGTTTTCCCCTACTGCGGCCAGTCGATAAAACGATATTTCGAGCAACTGAAACAGAAGGTTTCGCCGGACCTGGTCTTCACTCATTACCGAGACGACCTGCATCAGGATCACCGTGTGATTAATCAATTCACGTGGAATACCTTCCGCCGGCAATGCATTCTCGAGTACGAAATTCCAAAATATGACGGCGATATGGGCATTCCAAATTTCTTTGTGTCGCTCCCGGACCTTCTGGCAAAGCGGAAGGCAGCGTACATCGTCCAAGGGTTTCCCAGTCAGCAAGGCAAACAATGGTTCAGCAGCGATACATTTTTGGCTCTGCTCCGGTTGCGAGGAATTGAGGCGAACGGCAGCGGGCGGTATGCAGAAGCGTTCTACAGCCGGAAGTGGGTGGTCGGGTGAGGAAGTGAAGCGGAGAAACCTAGCAGCATGACCGAACGTGTGCCTCTTGTCAGTATTGGATTACCGGTTTACAACGGCGAAGGTTTTCTTTCTCAGACGTTAGATTCCATTCTGAGCCAGACGTTTACCGATTTCGAATTAATTATTTCTGATAATGCGTCTGTCGATGGATCGAACGCAATCGCCAAGTCGTACGCCAGGCGAGACGATCGCATCCGAGTCGTTCGGAGCGAATACAACCGAGGTGCAGCATGGAATTACAAGCACGTTCTCGATCTTGCACGGGGACGGTATTTTCGGTGGGCTCCTGCTGACGACCTATTCGCTCCTGAATCCCTCGCATGCTGCGTGCAGGTATTGGATCAACATCCTGAAGCAGTCCTGTGCTATCCGAAGACGATGCTTATCGATGCGCAGGGGAAAGTCCTTCAGTCGTATGAAGACAACCTCGACCTCAGGCAAACCAGTCCAGTAGAGCGATATAAGGCCGCAGTCAAACAGATCGGCATGACGAATATCATCTATGGATTAATGAGGACCAGCGTGCTCCGGCAGACACGCCTAATTAGGAGTTTCCCTGGGGCCGATGTTGTGTTTGTGACTGAACTGGCACTGTTCGGGCAGTTTCACGAAATCGACCAGCGGTTGTTTTTCAGGCGGATGCATCCAGGGGCGTCCAGCAGCATACAATCGCTGGAGGGCATACAGGCATTCATGGATCCGAAGATCGTACGTAAGAAAGACTTTGCGCGGATGTGGCGGCATCTGTTTGAAAGTATGCACGTACTGCTACATGCCCCACTTACTGTGCGAGAACGAGTCAGACTGCTTCTGTTCCTCATGCGAGAGATGATCGCGTCGCGCGATCAATATCTGCAGGAATTGGTTCTTTTGATGAATCCCCGAGGGCGCAGGGCCGCTCGATAGTAAGTCAAACCTACGCGTAGGCCTATCTCGCTCAGTCCTGAGCACTTCATTCATTCTCCTGAAAGATGATGCCACCAATCGTATCCGCCTCCACATCCGAATCGTCGTCCACCACTGCCGCGGGGTCGCCACTTGATCGCGTGTTAGTTCGCGGGCTGGCCTGGACTGGCGCGGTAAAGTGGCTGAGCCAAATCCTTTCCTGGCTCTCCACCATTGTCGTGGCGCGTCTCTTGGCTCCGGAAGACTATGGGGTAGTAGCTATGGCTGCTGCGGTGCTGGGTCTCATTACTCTCTTGAATGAGTTCGGATTGGGTGCGGCGGTGGTGGCGTTGCGGCATCTCACTGAGACGCAGATTGCACAGATCCACAGTCTAGCAAGCCTCTTCGGTATCAGCGGATTCCTGTTGACCTGCGCGGTGGCCATACCAACCGGGAAATTCTTCGGGGCCCAGGAAGTACCGCTTATCATGATCACGATGGGAGCCGGGTTCGTCATTCTCGCCATGCGATCTGTACCCAGCGCCTTGTTGGAGAAGGATCTACGTTTCAAGTTTCTGGCCTTCTTGGAAGGAGGACAATCCCTCGTTGCCACCTTTACAACACTGATTGTGGCTTGGCTTGGGGGAGGATATTGGGCGCTTGTATTGGGCGGGTTGGCGGGGCAGTTGGCGGCAACAACAGTAATTAGGCTCTCCAAGCCGCTTTCTTATGCTTGGCCAACTATTGACTCCATGAAGGAAGCTATCCGGTTCAGTTCGCATGTGTTGACCAGTCGCGTATCCTGGTATGTGGCCGCGAGCTCCGATGTTTTTATCGGCGGACGGGTGCTTGGGCAGGTGGCTGTGGGTGTGTATTCGCTGGCTGGCACTCTTGCGTATGTGCCGATTGAAAAAGTCACGGCGCTTTTGAGCCGTGTGATGCCGGCCATCTATTCGACGGTGCAAAATGATCCTCCGGCCATGCGGCGTTATCTGCTGTTGCTTACGGAAGCCCTCGCATTAATCGTCTGGCCCATGGCAGTGGGAATGTCGCTTGTCGCCCATGATTTTGTGCTGGTCGTGCTGGGAGATAAATGGAGCGGAGTGATCGCCCCATTGGAAATTCTGGCATGTTGGGCAGGGGTGCGGTCGATTTTTGGATTAGTCGGGCCTCTCTTGTATGTCACGGGGAACTCCAGGGTGGCGATGTTGAACGGTCTACTCTGTGTTGCGACTTATCCTGTGGGTTTCTGGATCGGGAGCCATTGGGGCGTTGTCGGATTAGCCTGGGCATGGGTTCTGGTCCAGCCGTTGGCATTCATTCAGCCCTATAAGCATGTGCTCCGAGCGACTCAACTATCTCTGTGGGGCTATCTTCGCGCACTGTGGCCGGCGCTCTCCGGTATCACTCTCATGGGGGCCTGCATTCTCGGAATTCAGCATGCAATCTCTGCTGATTGGCCGATGGCGATCCGCTTGGGCATAGAGATTCTGATTGGTGGTGGTGTGTATCTCATGGCGGTGCAACTGTTTCACCGCCAGCGGCTAGTGATGCTCTTGCAGTTGATTCGGGAGAGCAGAAAAGAATAGTTCTGTGACCTCGTAGGAGTAGTCTTCAGTGCCGCAAGACGGCTCTCGCATACGGAGGAAGTTCTCATGCCCTATGTGTTGTCGATGCTCTTGGAGGCAGCGGTGCGTGGGGCAGGTAACTGATGCGTACAATGACTGATACCCTGTTTTGCTATCTTGGATAGAGGTCTTCCATGCCTGAACGTTCAATGCTCGATCCTCAATTACTCTATCGCCGTCAATACATAGCCGGTCCATCGTTGCCGCCACAGTTTGTGATGTGGCGGCAAATAAAGTTTTCTAATGCCTTTATCATTGGCTGTCATCCAGAGCTTGAAGTTGCTGAAGCTTCGAATCAGCAGGGGCGCATCGTTTGTCTCGGGCACATTCTAGACCCTCTGCACTGTGAGCAGACAAACGGCCAAATCATAAGCAATCTGCTTGCCGACGGGAAAGAGTTTGCGGCACTAGAAAGGGCCTTGTCGATAGTTGGTGGCCGCTGGGTCATTTTTGTCGAACTGAATGGTGAAAGGCGTGTCTATCACGACGCAGGCGGGCTGAAATCGACGTTCTGGTATGAGGATCCACGTTCGAAAGAGATCTCGGTAGCGTCCGAGCCTAGCCTGTTCGAGGACAGTCTTGGAATCACAGTAGACGAAAGTCTCGTGAGGGAGTTTTGGACGACAAAATATCAAAACTCATGGGTCTGTGAGTTGACCCCATATCCCCATGTCCGCCAGCTTCTCCCAAACCATTTTTTAGATCTTGGCCGCAGGTCCGCCAAGCGATTTTGGCCATCCGGGGACGTGATGCCAAAAGCACTGGATGATGCGGCAGCAGAGATGGCTGAAATTATTCATGGACTGATCTCCGCTGTGGCAAAAAGAGGAAATGTCGCTCTTCCGCTGACAGGGGGATATGAAAGCCGTGTGTCTTTTGCCTGTGCGAAGGAACTCCGTGGGAAACTCCCGCTCTATTTAATCGATGCGCCCAATACCCTGTATCACGACAAGCTGCTATCTAAGCAGGTTGCCAAGAAATATGGACTGGAGGTGTCCTATCTTCCACCCCTTCCTTTTAATGAACGTTTTTGGAGAAGCTTGCTGCGGAACACGGCGGAAATGTATTGGGATCAGGGAGCAAATCATATTTATACGTATGGGCAAAAATTTCCCAATACGTACCTTTTGATAGGCGCGATGGGAACAGTTGCAAGGGCCTGGTACTACAAGGATGGCAGGTTGCCTAAGGTAATTGACCCTCCGCTTCTTGCGCGCGTTACCGGCTATATCGGAAATACCGTAGCCTTAAGAGCCTTTGAGCAGTGGCTTTCGAGTGCCCCCTCGAATTTGAACGTCTCTCTCCTTGATCTGCTTTTCTGGGAATACCGCCAAGGTAATTGGGCTTCTTTGGGTGCGACTGGGTTTGACACCGTGGGCTGCGACACCAGTTCCCCATATAACTGCAGAAGGTTAATGGAAATCGCGCTGGGAGTCGATGTGGAATATAGGAAGCCCCCTCACATTCTCTTGCGGCGAATCGCAGAGCTTGCAGCAGGACCAACAATACTTTCGGTGCCTATTAATCAGCACTGGCTCGACGATGCGATCGCGTCTGCGGCGCGATATGTCCCGTGGCGAGTCAAGCATTGGGCTCAGACCGCGAGGATGAGGAGATCAGGTACTCCAGAGTGTTTTCTGGCTGATGCTCGGTTCTTCTAACGTGAACAATTAACCGACTCGTCAAAGTGATGACGCATAGAGCTACGGGGAAGGATCAACATGGGGCTCGCCAGAACAGGGTTGATAGTTGGACTTTGTATTGCAGGCGGGCTGATGGCTTTCAAGCTTTATCCGGTGGTGAAAACCAAGATAGACAGCTCCCAGAAAGTCGACTTGATCAATTATCGCTATCCCTTTAGCCAGCACATCATTGACCGGCAAAGTCCGACTAATCCCTGGGCGAAGGCTATAGGTGACTTTGATGGAGATGGTGTTGGCGATCTCATTGTGGGTGGAGGTCACGGCCCGTTGGTCATGTACGAAAGTGGGGGGAATGACAAGACGGTCATTGGCTCAATCGACTCATACCGTACCCAAAGCGGAATCGCTCTCGGCGACATCGATAATGATGGTGATGTAGATATTGCCTTTGGCGATGTATGGCTGGAAAACCCTCGTCCGAAAGGAAATATCGCGGCAGTATGGCCTCTTCATTCGATTGGCGCAGGAGCGGCGAATCATGATATTGAGCTGGCTGATCTCAATAAGGATGGCAATCTTGACATCATCATGCGCGGCGAAACGAGTTCTCTGGTAACGATCCTCATCCATGACCCCTCTGGATTTTGGTCAATTAAGATGGTGGAGCCCGGAGCCGGGCGCAATGGTCTCGCAGTGAAAGATCTGAACGGGGATACTTTCCCGGACATCATTGTGCCGGGCGTCTGGCTGGAAAACCCCCGAGGGAATGTGCTTGCAAAAGAATGGGAAACGCACTCGTTCGCCAACTGGAACGAATATGCTGCCATCGACACCGGAGATATAGACGGCGATGGGAGACCGGATATTGTGATGTCCGTTTCAGAATATGCAGGGAAAATCTCGTGGTTTAAGAACTCCGGCGATGGAGCAAGTCATTGGGAAGAACATGTCGTGGATGAAGGGCCGGTCGATTCAGCTCATGCTCTTCGATTGGTGGATATGGATGGTGACGATCTGCTTGATATTGTGACTTCTGAGTTTAGGGGGGGCGGTCGATTGCTGGTATATCATCAGAAAGACCAGAGGAAGTCATGGGTCAGGCAAGTGTTAGGCATTCCCTTTCTCCACAATGTCGTTGTTGGTGATCTTGACGGCGACGGGGATCAAGATATCGCCGGGACAATCACCTTCGATCAAGGCAATGTCGAAGTATGGGAAAACCGGTTAACCACATTGGACCAGTCTCGTTCAGAAGCTCTCAGGCTGCTCGTGTTTTGGAAAACGGATATCGCGTTTCATGAAAGCATTCCAGATGCGATTAGGGCCATTAGGGAGATGGCGCGGAGGAGCGGTATACAGGTTGATGATACCAGCGATGCTCACATGATGAAGGAGATGGTGCTGGCTCGATATCGGGCCGTGATCTTTCTCTCAACGCAAGGAGAGATTCTCAATCTGAAGCAAAGGGCTGCCTTCGAACGATATATCAAAGCGGGAGGTGGGTTTGTCGGGATCCACTCTGCCGCAGATACGGAATCAAATTGGCCGTGGTATGGAAAGTTGGTCGGCGCTCAATACGGCGGGAGTCATTCGGAGGTTGTCAGAGCTGTCGTCTATCGGGAAGGTGGTACCCATGCATCAACGAAGAGCCTGCCTGAAAGGTGGGACTGGATTGACGAGTGGTACAACTTCTCCCCTAACCCACGGCTTAATGGAGCCACGGTCCTCCTCACCCTTGATGAGAACACGTATGAGGGTGGCGATATGGGCGGAGATCATCCGATCGCGTGGTATCACCAGTATGATGGTGGTCGGGCGTGGTATACCGCCGGTGGAGCCAGCAAGGCGATCTGGGGTGAGCGGATTTTCAGGGAACATCTCTGGGGAGGAATAGAATATGCCGCTGGGTCCAAATCAGATTAATTGTTTAGATTCTTGGATTTAAGGGACACAATTCAGATTCTGAATGCTGGAGGAGCCTGCGCCTGGTGGTTTCTTGATGCATGCTGCGTTTACGGCGGCGATGGACCAGTGATTTCAGGCGAGCCCTTGGATGATCGTTCTGATTATTGTGTATGCATAATGGCGATCGTCGGTGGTGCCGGAGAACGCAAAAGGAAGAGGTTCGGCACTGATGAAACAGGTGTTGATGGTCGCGTATTATTTCCCCCCCATCGCGGCAACCGGAGCGATGAGGCCGCTCAATTTCTGCCGGCACCTTCCGTCTTATGGGTGGATGCCGAGTGTGCTGGCTACGGACCATCCATCGGCTTTGCCGCCTCAAGCTTCAGACGCGGACCTACTTCAGCGCGTTCCTGCTGAGATTGAAGTCATTCGAGTGCAACACGGTAATCCCCTCGGGCGGTTGCTGGCCTATCGTGATCGGCTCAAACGGATGCTCAACCGAAAGGCCAATGAGTTTTCCCTACACTCTGCAGGAATGGATGGTATCGCTTCGAGTTGCCGTGCAGACCAGCGGGAGTCGGCCTTTGCCACGGCGCGGCGTTTTGTGTTTGATGCCTGGTTGAATTTCCCTGATCCTCAGTGCAGATGGTACGGACCGGCTGTGCGGGCAATGGTGGCGAGGAGTGGAGACAAACGTCCGGACGCCATCTGGGCAACCGGCGGTCCCTGGACAAGCCTGCTGGTGGGGAAGCGGTTTGCGCAGCAATGGGCGGTACCTTTCGTGGCTGATTTTCGAGATCCTTGGGTTGGCGGACATGCGTTTTTCTCATCCGCGCTCTTGCATCGGAGAGCCGCGCAGCTCGAACGGTCAGTGTGTGAAGCAGCGAGCCGTGTGATCTTGAACACTGAGGAACTCAGAGTTCGTTTTTGTGAGCAATACCCTCAATGGCAGACTAAATTCGTGACCATCACAAATGGATATGCTCAGGAGATGTCACTCCATCCTGCAATTGACGATGCCATCGCGAATCCCCCGATCGCACTGGAGTTCTCTCATTTTGGTACGGTATATGGAAATCGGAGTCCTCTTGCGTTGTTTCGAGCGGTACAAGAGCTGATGCGTGAGGGCGTACTGGATCGTACCCGCCTGACCATTCGGTTCATTGGCGCGTGGGATGTGGACGATCCGACTTGCGACCAGCTCGCCAAGTCGTTGGAAGAGCATGGAGTGTTACAGCGAGTCCCCCCCATTCCGCATCAGGCCTGCCTGAAGGAAATGGCGAAGTCCGATGTGTTGTTGCTCCTTCAGCCCGACTATCCGCTGCAGGTGCCGGCAAAGATCTATGAATATGTGACTGCGGGCCGCCCATTGTTTGTGCTTGGCGGGGAAGGCGCCACGGCTAATCTTGTCCATCGGCATCAGCTTGGTCGATGCTGTCCAAACCGTGTGTCTGAGGTCAAACGAACTTTGATGGAATTGATGGGTGACCGGACAAGCCTGGTGCCCCCGGCTCCTGCCGATAAGGAACGGTTCAATTACGCCGTTCTCTCCGGACACTTGGCCGATGTATTGAACAATGCCGTTCAGGAGAAAACCAGGTGAATCATGCAGGGTTCGGACAAGATGGAGCGGGGAGCATGAGGTTGACGGTATCCCGTATGCAGCAAACCGAGGCGCAAGGGGTATGGGATCGGTATGTATGCGATCATTCGGAGGGGACTGGGTATCATTTAATGGCGTGGCGCCAGGTCATTGAACGCACGTTTGGACATTGCACCGTGTATCTCATGGCGCAGGACGATCGGGGGGAGATCAGAGGGGTTCTGCCGCTGGTGTTTTTGAAAAGTTCCCTGTTTGGCCAATTTCTGGTTTCGGTGCCGTATTTTAACTATGGCGGCGTATTGGCGGACGGAGAGCAATCCAGAAGCGCATTAGTGGAAGCGGCAGTCATCGTGGCTAAGGAATTGGGCGCGACGCATATTGAGTTGCGGCATGTGGATGAAGCGAAATTGCCGTGGCCATGCAAAGATCACAAAGTTTGCATGCGACTCGACTTGCCCTCGCACTTTGATGAGCTGATGAAGGCTTTTCCTCCAAAATTGCGGAGCCAGGTCCGGCGTGGAGAAAAAGAGGGCATGACGGTGCAGGTGGGAGGGTTGGATCTGCTGGATGATTTCTATGCGGTGTTTGCGCGAAACATGCGAGATCTCGGGACGCCGGTGTACGGGAAATATTTCTTTGCAGATATTCTCCGGACCTTCCCCAAGGACGCGAAGATTTGTGCGGTTCGACTGGGAGCCGATACGGTAGCTGCCGGACTGGTCTATGGGTTTCGGCAGACATTGGAGATTCCGTGGGCCTCATCCGACCGCCGGTTTGCCAAATTGGCGCCGAACATGTTGCTGTATGGATCGTTGCTGAAATATGCCTGCGAGCAGGGTTACCGGGTCTTTGACTTCGGCCGCTCCACCAAAGACAGCGGGACGTATCGTTTCAAAGAGCAGTGGGGGGCCAAGCCGGTTCAGCTGCACTGGTATTATTGGCTGCGCGATGGCGGCCCGCTGCCTGAATTGAATCCACAGAATCCCAAGTACGCGTTGGCTATTCGAGTTTGGCAACAGCTCCCTGTGCCGGTGACGACTACCATCGGGCCCTGGATTGCCCAGTATCTTCCATGAAGCTCCAGCGATATCTGACTCCCACTGCCGCGCCGGTCTCATGGCTCGATTTGATGCGAGGGGGATGGGGGTTGTTTCAGGGAAGGCGAGCGCGGGAGCGTCGGGAAAGGGAATTTGCTCAATACTTCGGGGTGAAGTATGTGTTTGCGCTGTCATCAGGAAAAGCCGCGCTGACAACGATCCTCCAGGTGTTGGCTGCAGCCTCGCCTCGACGGAAGGTGATCGTGCCTGCCTATACCTGTTTTTCCGTACCGTCGGCGATTCTTCGGGCCGGATGTGATGTGGTGCCGTGTGATGTTGATCCTGAGACACTGGACTACCGATTCCCTGATCTTGAGGCGCTGGTGAGCGGTGATATTCTCTGCATCGTGAGCCCGCATTTACTCGGCCATGCGGCAGACATTCTTCGAACCAAGGGAATTGCCTGCCGCTTCGAGATTCCGGTGGTGGAAGATGCGGCTCAAGCCATGGGCGGGGCAGAGGAAAGCCGTTGGCTGGGCACCCAGGCCGATATCGGGTTTTTCAGCTTGGGGCGTGGAAAGAATGTGACAGCAGGATCGGGCGGAGTGATTCTCACCAATTTGGACTCGTTAGGTTCATCGCTGGCACAGCAATGCAAACAGATTCCAGAGGCATCCTGGATCAGCCAAGTACAGGCGTTTATTGAAGCGGTGGCAACGGCTATTCTCATTCGACCTTCTCTATATTGGCTACCAGCCGGGCTGCCATTTCTTGGACTGGGAGAAACGAAGTTTGAACCGGACTTCCCGTTGTACCGTCTGGATGGCATGCGAGCGAGTCTTCTCGCATCGTGGCAGGCGAGGTTGGAAGCATCCAATACCGAGCGACTGCGACATGGCCAAGACATGCTTAATATCTTTCAGGCTTCGCTTGGAAGGCTCGGGCCCACGCGTGGTAAAGCAACCGTGTATCTTCGCGTTCCCGTGATCCTTCCTTCGGCTGAAATGAAAGCGAGGATTTGTGATGTGAGTGCTGCCTCTGGCCTGGGAGTGAGCGGTCTCTATCCGTCACCGATATCTGAAATCCCGGCTTTGCGATCGACCTGTGGGACCAGCGAATTTCCAGGGGCACAGGTCCTGGCTGATCGAATGGTGACATGTCCGGTGCATCACTACGTGACGCATCAAGATATCATGAATATTGCCGGCGCTCTTCAAAGAGTGGTTGATGATAAGGACCGATTCACAGGAAAGCCATCGGCCTTGCCCGCTGATCCAGCGCCGGCTACGAAGATGAAAGTATGATGCTGACCATGGAACTTCTGTTCTGGTTGTCCATTGGATTGATGGGTTATGCCTACGTGGGGTACCCGCTGGTCTTGCGTGTATTGGCGCTGATCCGGAGTCGGCCGATTAGGAAAGGTGAAGATCCGTTCTCCGTCTCGTTCGTCATTACGGCCTACAATGAGGATAAGCGGATCGCGGAGAAGCTGGACAACACGCTCAAGCTGGACTATCCGAAAGAGAAGCTTGAAATCCTTGTAGCGTCGGACTGTTCATCTGATGGGACAGATGCGATAGTCCGGTCGTACGGACCTCGGGGGGTTCGGTTGGTGCGCGCTCCACAGCGAAAAGGCAAAGAAGCGGCACAGAAACTGGCTGTCCATGAAGCGGCGGGAGAGATTCTGGTGTTCTCGGACGTCGCTACGATCCTGTCCGAAGAAGCGGTCAGAAATATTGTCAGAAACTTTCACGATGCGTCGGTGGGCTGCGTCAGCAGTGTGGATCGCTTTATCGATCAGAATGGCTGTCCTAGCGGGGAAGGCGCGTATGTGAAGTATGAAATGTTTCTTCGCTCGCTTGAGTCTCGAGTCAATTCGCTTGTTGGTCTGAGCGGATCATTCTTTGCCGCAAGAAGCTCGGTGTGCAAACAGGCTTGGTCGGATGATCTGCAGAGCGATTTCAATACGGTGTTGAATAGCATGCGCATGGGCCTGCGCGGGGTTGCTGACCCGGACAGCATTGGATACTACAGGAATATTGCCGATGAACAGAAAGAATTTGACCGGAAGGTACGGACAGTTTTGCGGGGGATTTCCGTGTTTATGAAAAGCTTGAGTTTGGTCAATCCCTTTGCGCATACGACGTTTGCGTGGCAGCTCGTCAGCCATAAGTTATGCCGGTGGCTGGTGCCCTTCGAGATGCTGACGGCCTTCGTTGCCAATGCGATCTTAGCTTCAACCAGCGCGTTCTATCAGGGGATGTTTTGCTTGCACATGCTGTTCTATGGAGTGGCGTTGTGCGGGCTCCTCATTCATCCACTTCAACGATGGTCCGTCATCCGGTTGCCGGCATTTTTCCTGCTCGTGAATGCATCAATTCTCAAGGCGTGGATGCGGTATTGGTCTGGGGAGCGGGTGGTGGTATGGGAACCGTCCAAACGATAAGTAGACTGAAATCTTGGGTTCGTCAAAGTGCGGCTGGATTATATTCTCACATGCCAGGCTGCCTTTCCCAGTTAAGGGGGAAAGTCTCTATCCTTACATACCATCGGGTGATTCCCCTTGAGGATGTGCGCATGCAATGTGTGCAACCTGGGATGTATGTCACACCGGATATGTTTGAACGGCACCTTGCGTTCTTATCTGCAGAGTTTCAACTCATCAGTTTCTCGGAATTGTTGGCATTGTGGACGGCATGCCGTTGGGATGCGATGGCTCGCTACTGCGTCATTACATTCGATGACGGGTGGCTGGATACCTACCGGCATGCGTGGCCTGCTCTTCGACGGCATCGGATCCCTGCAACGGTGTTTTTGCCAACCGCCTTTATCGGAACTGATAAATGGTTCTGGCCGGATCGTCTTGGGTTAATCGTGCAGAGCCATTTCCGTGAAGCCGTGCCGAGCCGGCAGAATCGATTTCGCCACCTTGTGAAGAAGTTTCCATGGCTCATGCCGGCGGCTGATGCGTTTGAGCGTGGCGATACCGATGCGATTGTCGAGTGCTGGAAAGTTCAGCCCCAGGAGCAAATTGACGCGTGCCTTGAGGAATGGCTGGCTGAATCGCAGACGGCATTCCCGTTTCAGCGCATTCTGATGAATTGGAAAGAGGCCTCTGAGATGTCTTCCGGCGGCGTGGAGTTTGGGTCGCATTCGGTCAGCCATCGCATCATGACGACCTTGTCGCAACCTGATGTGGCGTGGGAAGCCGCTGAATCCATGGCCATGCTTCGGGAGAGAGGTCTCAGTCCTATCCCAGTGTTTTGTTACCCGAATGGAAACTGGTCGCCGCTTGTCGCCGATCAGGTGCGAGAGGCAGGGTATCGAGCCGCTACGACGACGCAATTCGGATATGAGAAAGGAAAGCCTTCGTCTTGGTTCGGGCTTAAGCGCATCAATATGCACCAAGGTATTGCCTACAATGAATCATTGTTGGCGTTCCATCTGGCAGGGTTCAATGATTGGCTCTAATGCGCTAGTGAATGCCGTCAGTTTTCAGGGAGATCGGTAATGCCGCTTTCGGAGCAGCATGGTGTCATCGTGACCGACGGCAATGAGCGCTCAGCGCTGGCCGTTACGCGTTCGCTGGGGCGGCGGGGGATTCCAGTCTATGTTGGCGCCGAAAACGGAAGATCGCTGGCAGGAATGTCACGGTATTGCCAGGGTTCGTTTGTCTACCCCTCTCCGTGGCAGTCGCCGGACAGGTATGTGGCTTGTCTCATTGAGCAGGCTCGCTTGCACGATGTTGCCGCGCTGTTTCCTATGACGGATTTGGCCGTCGAACTGCTTGGAACACCTGAGGTGCGAGTACATGCTGGTTTTGCCATCCCGCTCCCTTCATTGGAGCAATACCACGCACTTTCCGACAAGTATCGGTTGATGCAATGGGCGCAGAGCAATGGCATTCCGATTCCCAAGACGCACTTTGTGGTCTGTGGCGATGTGAGCTTCATACTTCCATCCCTTGATCGCTGGCCGGTGGTGGTGAAGCCAGGGAGGTCTCTGGTCAGGGCTCGGGGCGCAGTCAAGAAAACGTCCGTTCTATATGCGAGAAATGCGGACGAATTATGCAGGCTCTATGCGGAGCATGCGGAGTTGCGGGAACCGTCGCTGATCCAGTCTCGGGTTGTCGGTCATGGAGAGGGTGTCTTCGGTCTCTTCGAACGGGGCCAGGCGCGGGCGCTATTTGCTCATCGGCGCCTCCGGGAAAAACCGCCGTCCGGCGGTGTGAGTGTATTGCGCGAGAGCATTGCCTTGCCCGAGCCGATGACAAAGTACGCACGGACTATTGCTGAATCTGTCCATTGGCATGGCGTGGCAATGATGGAGTTTAAAGTTGATTGGCAAGGGGTGCCCCATTTGATGGAGGTGAACGGACGGTTCTGGGGCTCGTTGCAATTAGCCGTCGACTCCGGCATCGATTTTCCGTGGCTGCTCTATCAATGGGCCCTCACGGGAAGGGTGCCTGAGCCAGATCCCTATCGAATTGGCGTGCGGTCTCGCTGGTGGCTCGGTGATATGGATCATCTGCTGCTCCGTCTTCGGAAGTCGGAAAGCGAACTCAGCCTCCCGCCTGGAAGTCCGTCTCGTCTGGCAACTATCGTCAGCTTTCTGAATGTTTTTGACCCAAGGACAAAACCAGAGGTCTTAAGGCTCGGGGATCTTGGGCCTGGGCTCCATGAAATAATAGCTTATCTGCAATCGTTGTCGGCAAGTATCAGCCCTGCTCTTGATCGGCGATTGATGGCGATACGGTATGCCACAGCAAATGCAGTGTGGAAGTGCGGCCTTGGATTGGGACTCCATCGCAGGAGAATGAAGCGGAGATTGTCTGGCAGGATTCAAACGGTGCTTGTGCTATGCAAAGGAAATGTCTGCCGAAGCCCATTTGCGGAAAGGTATTTGGCACAGCATGCCAACGCGCAGGGTCTGCCACTTCAAGTCTTATCGGCCGGCCTGGATACGACTGCTCACGAGCCGGCTTATCCATTGGCCATTGTCACGGCATCCCAATATGACCTCGATTTAAGCACGCATCGTACAACGGTCATCTCAACGGAACTGGTTGAACGCTCCGATCTGATCCTGGTTATGGAGCTTGTGCATAACACGATGTTGTTCCGGAAGTTTCCCGCGGCATGCGAAAAGACCTTTCTCCTCGGCCATTTCTCCCCTCGCCCGGTTACCCAGATTCGAGATCCCTATGGCGGGACCAGGCAGCAGTTTGATCAGTGCTATACCTTGATTGGCCAGGCGTGTGACGGTCTTCTCGGCCAGCTCAAGGCAAGCCAAAGACAGTAATCGCCAGTTTCTTGCAGAATACGCCTAATCCGATAAATTGTACGAACGGGGGATTGTACGCAGTGGTATTCAATAGCTCAGCTTTCTTGCTTTTCTTTCTCGTCCTCTACATCGCATACCGGGTGCTAGGGGCCCGCTATGTCATACAAAATCGGCTGCTGCTGGTTGCCAGTTTTCTTTTTTACGGGTTCTGGGATTGGCGATTTCCTTGTCTGATGGCGTTGACCACCGTGGTGGATTATGTCGCTGCCGGACGCATGCAGCAGCATCAGGGACAGCGGAGCACGTGGCTTGGCATTAGTCTTCTGAACAATCTCGGTGTGTTGTTTATCCTGAAATACTTTGAGTTTTTTCAGGCGAATGTGGTGGGCACACTGCATCACTTGGGGGTCGAGGCGTCACCACTCTTCACCGGGGTTATCCTGCCGGTCGGGATTTCGTTTTACACCTTCCAGCGGATGACATTTGCCCTCGATGCGTACCACGGCAAGAGTTTGCCAGGAGTTGGATTTTTCGATTTCGCTTTGTTTGTTTCGTTCTTTCCCCTTCTCTTGTCGGGGCCGATTGAGCGCTCAGGCAATCTCTTGCCCCAATTCATGCGGACTCGAGTGGTTACCTCCTTGCATGTGGAGGAAGGGATCTGGCTTGTAGCCTGGGGCCTCTTCAAGAAGGTCTTTATCGCCGACAATCTGGCAGGGCTCGTCAATCCTGTATTCGCCGAAGGATGGAACGGGACGGGTGGTGAGGCGCTGATTGCAGTCTATGCCTATGCCTTTCAGATCTATTGTGATTTCTCAGGATATTCGGATGTGGCCAGAGGCATTGCGAAACTGCTTGGATTCGATGTCATGGTGAATTTTAATTTACCATATTTTGCCGCCAACCCTTCCGACTTCTGGCGGCGATGGCACATATCCCTTTCTACCTGGCTGCGAGACTATGTGTACATTCCGCTTGGGGGAAATCGCCATGGAGGCTGGGCCACGAATCAGAATCTCATGGCGACCATGGTGCTGGTTGGGCTATGGCATGGTGCCGCTTGGACCTTCATCGTGTGGGGTCTGTACCACGGAAGTATCTTGATCGCGCACCGTTTGATAGTCCCTCCTAGACGGGAACCGGTGGCGAGCCCATGGTATTTGCATTGGATGAGCGTGGTCTTGATGTTTCATGCGACCTGTCTTGGCTGGTTGTTGTTTCGTGCAGAGTCGCTTCAGCAAGCGGGCGGCCTGCTCATGACAATGTTGGATAGCGTGAGACCCGACGCGCTCGTGTTCTCTCGCCTCGGAATGCTGCTTGGCTATGTATCGATTCTTCTTGCCGTGCAAGTGATACAAGCATGGCGGCGGGACTTACTGGTTCTGAAGGGGATTTCACTGCCGTTGAAGGGGGTGGCGTACGGCCTGTTGTTTTACTTGACCGTGCTTCACGGTGGCACATCCAATTCCTTCATCTATTTTCAGTTTTGATATGACACAGGTCTTCAATAAGCTGCTCAGATGGTCGGTGGTTGTGGCGTGTTTTCTCGGAACCATCGAGCTCGCCTGCCGGATTGAACAATGGTTGCTCTACGATGCGCCCGTATTGGGCATGTACACGTACGATACGGCACTCTTTACCACGGATGAATATGGCATTGCAGGAAAGCCCAACGGAGCCTATGAGAAATGGCGATTGAACTCACTCGGATTTCGTGGGCCGGAAGTGAACATTGAGAAGCCTAATGGCACGCTCAGGATCGCCTGCATCGGAGCCTCTGAGACGTTTGGCTTATATGAAAGCAGGGATAATGAGTGGCCAAGGCAGCTGGAGCGGAAATTAAAGGTCCAGGGAATTGAGGCAGAAGTCATCAATGCGGCGATCGCTGGCATGAGTTTATCCCAGCGAACGCTGCACTTGCAAAAGCGGATTCTGCAGTTGCGCCCAGATGTGATTGTGGTGATGTTGGAATATGGCAGTTATGCAGGACTCACTGCAGAACGAATGCGCGCACAGCGAAGCACACGGACTACCTTGCCTGATCACCAAGGCATAATCGAACGGATGAAGGCGTTCCGGGCGCCGGTAAAGTTCAAGGAAGTCGCTATTCCGATGCTGTCGCCACTTGTCCAAGCATGGCTGGCAAAGTGGGAAAAAGCGGTGAAGCTAGAAGTAAGAAAGAAAGATGTCGGTGAGCGATTCAGATCTTTTCAGCATATGATGCCATTCGAAGTTGAGGTTTTTAGGCAGGACCTGCACGCCCTCTATCACGTCACGCAATCGGCGGGGAGTCAGCTGGTATTGTTGTCTCCCGCCATGTGGATGACCGAGGAGAATCTCTCCAGCATGTACTTGAGTTGGCCCTATATCGACGAGTCTTGGTGGCGAGAAGCGCGTGTGAAGATGGGAGAAGAGGCGAGAGCGTTTGCCCGCAGTGAACGTATTCAATATCTAGACTTAAGCCACGCCATCAATGGACATGAAGCGGATTGGATGTTGGACATGCTGCATTTTAGCGACGACGGTGCATGGCAGGTGGCGCAATACGTGTCTCATGCTATTGCGAACAAGGAAGCTGGGGATTTGGCGCATTGACAGCCCTCCTTTTCAAGGGGGGAGATGGAACCCTGTTGGGTTCGAGCGTCTATGAAGATGGAAGAGCAGAGACTCATGTTGAACGAGGCGTTCAGAGCTGACGATCAACTGTCCACCTCCTGGGCCTCGATGCCCGGACGATCTGCAGATGAACGCATGACATTTATTGATGCCATCAAAGCAACAGGAATTGTGATGGTGGTTGCTGTGCATGTGCTGTCGAGAGTTCAGCTTGCTCCGGCTATGCAGGAGGGTCTTCTATTTCTCGTGGGGGCCGTTGCGGTGCCATTGTTTCTGGTTTCGGATGGATTTCTGTTTGCGCATCAGTGGACAGGAAAGGACAATTTTCTATATGGGGCTTATATAAGGAAAAGCGTGAGAAGACTGCTTTTCCCCTGGGCCGCATTCAGCATGCTGTATCTGCTTATGCGATTCGCAATCGAACTAAAAGGACTCGTCCAGGAAACGATTGTTCTGGGGAAGAGCCTCAGCGGACTTGCGACAGTGTTCTATTATTCTGAATTGTCCCATCATATGTATTTTCTTCTCTCTCTCTTTCTCGTACGCCTTGGCACTGTGGCTGTGAAACCTATGCTCAGACACTCGGGCAGTGTCTGGTTCGGACTCACACTCTTATACATTGCGCTCTATGTGTCCAGTAATCCCAAGCGCTGGTTCTCCCCTGGCGCTGATCCAGTAC